>Ga0214544_1000576_pt1 | contig 68974 bp, 21 predicted proteins | sample CNSS3metaG_FD_160074 | JGI IMG/M metagenome (GOLD analysis project Ga0214544, IMG submission 160074) | Root nodule microbial communities from cowpea collected in UCLA plant growth center, Los Angeles, California, USA - CNSS3 | ecosystem: Host-associated > Plants > Roots > Nodule | place: USA... | reverse complement strand
TTTTTTTTTTTTTTTTTTTTTGGTTTAATGTTGAATTTTTAGAAAAAGATTTTATTATACTTATTTGTCATTTTGTAAAAAACAATATCATACTGATTATTCTTTTATTAATTGTATCCATAAATTTTCAAATAGAAAAGTAAACATTTGCTTTATTTTATAATTAAAAAACTTTACTGTCTTTATTGTTTTTACAAAACAACTCTAAAAAATAGATGAAAAAGGAAATGGAAAAATTATGATTTACTTCCTCTATATATACTATCATTAACATCATATAAAATGGAGTATCCTATGTGGAACTTCAGCAAATTATATACTTATTCTCGGAAGAAATTAACAGGTACTTGCAATCTGTATATTTTACCAGGAAACAAAAAATCAAAGTAATTTGAAATTTAGAATGTATATTATGAAGTTGATTCATATATTTTATTTAGAGAATCGAATATGGTTGATTATTGAAACGTTCACCGCTATAGTAATCCCACGGCTCATGTAAAAGACTGGGAAGGAAATGGTGAAGAACTATTTAAACATGGGAGGGAGGGAAAGAACATTCAAATGTTCAATCAAAACATGGACTTCTTCATCTTCAACACAAGACAGGACAGTCACTAATAACATCTAAAAGCCAGATGCTTTCACCAATGCAAAGTCAGGTTGAAATAACTACCAAAACCATAATGCTGTTTCGTGACCAACATCAGTGGCAACTATAACTGTTAAATCATAAACATTATTGACAATTTATATTTGCCATACATCAAGAATCTCTATGAGAGGAAATAGGAAATTCCATAAAGAAAAAGATGGAAAGTACAACTCAAAAACTGCAGACTTAAATTTTACTATAATGTACTGAAATGAGCAGTCCAACACCAAATTTAAGATTTAAATCCGTGGAAAACTAATTAACAAGAGAGAAATAAAAAGGAAGAGCCTTTTATAAGAAGTAGCTACTGGTCTGATGATGATTGTTGTTGTTCTGGTGGTTGTGGCCACATTTGTTGTGCCATGTTGTATTGATGAGACTGTTGAGCATAAGGGTCCATGACAGGCTTATTACTCATCATGACACCAGCAGCTCCTACTTGTGCATGTTGAGGAGGCATGTAGCAGTAAGGAAGTGCCTCAGGGGGGGCTGTAACAGGTACAGTTCCTCTTGGCATTGATGCAAGCACTTCATCTTTATAGTCCTCCCTAGGCACAATATCAACCAAGAAATCAAAGATATCAGTTCTTGTGATGGCTGCTGCAATGTCATTCTTTTGAAGTGTTTTCCTTTTGTTCTCTTCAGTGTGGTTCCAAGAACGCAGGGTTAACTCCAATATGAACATTTCACATGCCCTTGCAAATATGACAGGTGCCTCAGCTGATATCATTCTCACATCCTCATCTGCTTTCATGATCTTTTTTATCCTTGCCAAGGGAAGGCTGTGGTTCTTGAAATCAGTGACTTTCTCAATTTCTTGATATTGATTTGTCCAAAAGCCTTGGAGTCTCTGCTGCATCTGCTGTTGTTGTTGCTGATGCATGTGCTGATAAGCAAGTTGATGCTGTCCTAGTTGAGTTGCTGCTGCTTGACCAGTGGATGGAATGGTCCCTGGTGATGCAACAACCATCCCAGGTGAACCTGTTAAGTGGCTTCCTTGGTATGGATTAGAACCATAAGTGAGTTGAGTTCCACTCCCAACAACTCCCAGAGATGGGTTCTGCCCATGCCCATGCCCTTGATGATCCATCCTGCTTCATGTCAAATCAAACAAATCAATCCCTGCACAAAAACAGAGTATGCAAATGCAGACAATTTCATCTTTGGATTACCATTGCTCCCCTTCTAAATGTACATCCAGACTCATAGGTACAAAAATACCTATATCCAAAACTACTTTCATACTTGAAAGTACACAGAGAACCCTTATTCAAAATGTGGAATCATATACACAAAACCATATTCTTTATACAGGAAATACTGGAGTTGGAGGGAGGAAAAAAAGACACATTCTTTTCTCTGTATGCATTAAGCAAAATCGTAAAAAACTATATAAACAATTCATCCTTAGATCTTGATCTTCACTCAATTCATTTACATATTTACAAGTTCACCAGTCGCATACAATAGTATCCATCACAAGAAAAATGATATTATTTCATGGTTTTGGTAGATAGACAATGGTATACATGTCACAAGTACTCATCCAAATTTCGGGGTTTGGATTGACAACAAGGTAGATAATGGCAGGTTTCACTACACCTAAATGCCCTAAATGCATGAACAGAATTACGTAGATATGTGTATTCGTGTAGCTAGAGTTGCTACCTTCTCTATGACACGTGATGCTTTGTTCTGCAAATATTAAGAATCTGCACGGGATTACAAATGAATATAGAAAGGAGAGAAGAAAGGCAAAACCATCAGAAATTCTCTATACAGATCTATTATGCCCGAGTTTTAGTGCACCAAAAACACATTGTGGAATGTTTTCCTGCACGCTCAAAGATCCGAATCCTTTTTCAGGGTTTCATAACAAAAGACAGAGCTTCGTAACTATTAATCATGTTTTCTTCGAACGAACCTAGGAGGGCAAGTACCAAAAAAAAAAGTGTGATCTATTCAGATTTTTGTTGTAATAATAATAATAATACCTAACAATTTTTCTTTCTTTAGTGAACCCAACATTACATTTGCTATTTTGTTTTTGTTTATAATAAATAAATATATATATATATATATATATATATATATATATATATATATTATAAAGGAGAGTTATTATGTTGTTGCTTATTCCTATAGTTATTACTATTATTTTTCCATGTAATATAACTATTTTTACATAAAATAAATAAAACCAATATGGTTAATTACTTCACTAAACGAAATAAAAAATATCTGTGTTTTTTGTGATATTAAGTTTATCTATAGAAGCTATAATTTTGTGCTAATTATATATTTATGTGACATTCAAATATTTCATCACCGTTTAGTATTATTTTTCTATTTATTTTATAATATTGTATCAAATACCATTGTTATTCAAAATCTGCATGATATATCATTATGATTATTTTAATTTGAAAGCAAAAACTAATAGATTAAAAATAGATAGTCGAGTTAAAAACGTTTTTTATAATATAATTATTCTAATTTAAATATTCGGAGGAGGTAAGTTTGTCAAGAAGTAATAAGGACTACATCCTTACTAATTCTGTCAATTTGGCTTGGATTTCGATCCGTGAGTCAAGGGTCGAGAAAAATATAATATTTTTAAAAGTGGATTCAACTCATCTCGGCTTACTTAATTTATGGGTTAAATAGATATGTCAAGGTAAGCTAATCTGGCTCACACGGGTTGACTCACCACGAGTCGAGTTGAAAATGAGTGAACCCCGGCTCACTTTATGGTGAGCCAAAAATTTTGTAACCCAGCTCAACCCATCATGGGTTGGTAGGTTAAATGGGTTGGCTCACTAACACACCTAATTTTTTTTTAGTATTCAAATATTTAAATAAATTTTTAAGTAACCCATGAGATGACAATCATAGTAAAATCAAGAACCAATATTTTGATCATGCTCACTACCAATATATGAAGAATTATTTCCAAGAAAGTATCCATATAGTCTAAAAAAGCATGACTAATATTACAAATTTTCTATCATGCTATTCAACAAAATATAAATAAAAAAACTATACATTTTTTTCATGCTAATTTAGAAAAAATTGTTTATAAGACGGTTACTTGAGTAATTTACTATAAAGATTATAGTTAAGATTAATGTATCAACATATATAACCTGACAATCAAATTAATTAAACATTCAAACTATTAAAATATAATTAAGCAACATTCTAGCATTTAAAAATATGAAATTGTGAACAAAGATAATAGGATTAATAAATAATTATTAGAAAAATTAAAAGAAAATTTAAAAAAAAAATTGTAAAAATATGTTGGTGGGTTAAGTGGGTCAACCCACCTTCAACCCGTGAGTTAAGTGAGTCGGGTTGAATTTAACCCACTTTTAAAAAAGTTGAATTTTTCTCAACCCAACCCGGCTCGAACCCGTGGTGAGTCGGGTTGGCTCACGGGTTGAAACCCATTTTGACATCTCTAGGGTTAAACGGGTTTGAACCGAGTTGAAGGTGAGTTGGCTCACTTAATTCACCAACATTTTTTTACAATTTTTTTTAATTTTCTTTTAATTTTTTTAAAGTTTTTTAATAATTATTTACTACTCCTATTATATATGTTCACAAATTCATATTTTTAAATGCTAAAATGTTGCTCAATAATATTTGAATAGTTTGAATGTTTAATTAATTTGATTGTCAAGTTACATATGTTGATACTTTAATTTTTAACTATAATGTTTATAGTAAATTACTCAAGCGACCGTCTTATAAACAATTTTTTCTAAACTAGCATGACAAAAATATATAGTTTTTTTATTTATATTTTGTTAAATAGCATGACATAAAATGTGTAATATTAACCATGTTTTCTTAGATTATATGAATACTTTCTTGAAAACAATTCATCATATATTAGTGGTGAGCGTGATTTTCTTGATTTTACTATGATTGTCATCTCATGGGTTACTTAAAAATTTATTTAAATATTTGAATACTAAAAAATAAATAAATAAATATCTTTTTTATGTGAGTTGGTTAGCCAACCCACTTAACCTACCAACCCATGGTGGGTTGAGCTGGGTTACAAAATTTCTGGCTCATCATAAAATGAAGCGGGTTGGGTTACTCATTTTCAATCCAACTCGTGATGAGCCAACTCGTATAAGCTGCGTTGGCTCACTAGCAAGAATTATACCAATTTTCTGTTAAGGCTTTAGGCATTTATGCATCATATTGTTCCATCCTTAACATAAAGAATAGGCTTTAGTTTATGCATGTTCTAGAAAGTATGAATTGTAGATGCTCATGAACATAAATATTGTGAGAAATTATAATAAATAATAATAATAATAATAATAATAATGAATTCAATAACATCCTTTCTATCTCCTAATATCCTAACAAGGATTCCAATTGGTTCTTGAATACATTTAGAACAATAAATAGCAAAAACAATTTTAGATGTCAATATTGAACCGTTATAGCTTTTGCCACCACTTCACTGTTTTTTAGTGTTTGTTCCATTTCAACATCATGACCTCCCTGACTGACCAACCCTGTGAAGTATACCCTCATGCAAGGTTGCTTGGAAGCAAAAGAAAAAAAAAATCTTTTTGTTAAGTAATGAACTAAAGGTGCCACTTTCAAAACTATAAAATAATAAAGTTTTTAATTGATGTTCACTCTAAATTTCACCAAAAATAATTGCAGGTTATACACTAAATACTCCCATTATCGTAAGCTCAACATATCCCAACCAAATTTTGAAGTCAATAATATTACACAGACAACCTATCCTGATAACTTCTGCAATTTTTTTGCTTGAAACTTTTATGTCTATTGTATTGAGATAATGGCTTAATATATCATTAAGAAAATCTTTTTATTTATTAGACTGTTTTGACAATCAAAGGATCCATAGTTAAAAAGAGAAGTAGTAATCAAACAATGAACTAAAGGACCAAAAATCAATAAAAAAACTTGTAAATCCTCAATATCTTCAAGAAGCTTAAACTCATCAATGATTTCATGGCCAAAATATCTTGAAGAACTTCATAACCAATTGGAATACAATCAAACCACTAGTTTAGAGTTAATTATTTAATCTAAAGTAATTTTAAAAATAATAGCATATAAACTTACCACTAGGATTTTCAAAAACTCTATATAACCGATTTTGAATACAAATCAACATTTACACATGAATAAGAAGAACGAAGCTTCTAACTTTTGAAAGTACATGTCCACCTTTACTTAAAGCTAACTCTGATGTCATTATAGTAAACGAAATATTGAGCACATCTTGAACCATTATAAACAATATAGGAAAACTTGTCTCTTTAGTCTTTCAATATTTGAGTACATCAAAATCTTCATTATCTTCATAATCATCTATTGTTGGTTCATCTAAATAAACATACATTTCCTTTCTGCATCACATGATATCATTACGGTACATGGAGATCAAAAGACATAATCCAAGAAGTGCATGAGCGTATATATGGATATCACTCAAAAGTGAGAACCATGGCAACATGAGTGTTAGGAGTCAGTTACTTATGACTGACTACGAAGGAAAACTCATCGAATATGTGAAGAGATGCATACCATGACAAAAACATGGTAATTTGATTCATGGAAACAAGAGGGGTTGCATCATATATTCTTTCCCATGACCTTTCGCAAAATGAAGGATGAATATTATAGGGCCCTTCGCTATAGGAAAGGATTAAGTAAAGTTTCTACTAGTAGGCGTCGACTACTTCACCAAATGGATCAAGGTGGAATTGGCAACCATTACAGCCCAATGGGTACATATAGGGTGTCAAAAAATTCATAACCACAGGTATCCATGGATAAAACCTGTAACGGGTAAGAAATGGATATTCAAAATGGATACCTGTGAGTAACAAGTACGAATATTTTTTATATCCGCATGTTAACGGGACGGGTACATGTATCATAGTATCTGTACCCGTGGATACCCGTATCCGCTATACTATAATTTTAATTAAAAAAATATAAAAAACAATGATTAAAACATTACTACATTGATTTTGAATGAGTTATTTTTTATTAATTGGTTTTAAAAAATCTCCATTTGTTTATAAACTGTCATTCAACACTATTTAAATGCATTATTTGCACTTTGTTTGAAATTTATAAATATTATGCATTGTATTTTTATTTGAATTTATGATTAAAATTTGGTGTTGAATATTAAAATTTTCTTTTTGTAAATACCCGCAGGTACCTGTGAATATTTAAAAAGTATGCGGGTACCTGTATAACGAATAACCGAAGTACGAGTACAGAATGAATATTTATCTCACAGGTAGGGCACATGGGAGTTACTACTCGTACCTTACCTGCCCTGTTGACATCTCTAGCTACATACAATCGTCACTACTAATGGAAGGTAGGTCTATATAGCGAGACAACTAAAAAAATACAAATTTTCTTTGCACGTATTAGCCAAACAAATACCGACATCATATTGCCAATTTGAAGACTCAAAAGAATATCATGTCTATCCTTGATGGCTAGTGTAATATATATACTTAGGAGGTGACAAAATAGCCCAAGTCCGACATGACAATACTGGTTATGTTTTGTAGCCTATGTTATGTAAACACCTCGACCACTTGGCTTGAAATGTCCTCGGCCTAAATGTACTTCTATAAGAATGACATCATATCGGTTAGGTCATTAGCAATTGTAGATGATGGTTAAGGTGAAGTATTAGCTAAATCATATTAGCAAAATATTAGACAAAGTTAATCAAGGTGATTAAACACGTGGACCAAGCCCATCTAGGTAAAAGCCCATGAACACAGTATAAGAGGATGTCGCAATTGAGATCGCGATGGACGACGAAAATAATTTAAAAGAGGAGTCGCCACTATAGATTATTATGGGAAACTATAGAAAAACCTTAAAAAAGAATGGTCTTTGAAATCAAATTTGGGTTCGAGAGTCAGTTACATGTGGGGAAGGTATTAACACTGCACAATGCACGTCTTAAGATGGTTCCCTCTTGAATTAAGAGTGCAAGATAGAATTTGATGTTTCAAATATTTGTTGTTCCCCAAAAAATCAAACAAAATAAAAAACACATAAAAAAATAATAAAGATTAAAAATAAAATTATTTTTTTATGTTTTTGGCCCGACGAGGATTATACCTCACTCGTACTGCACAATGCACGTCTTAAGATGGTTCCCTCTTGAATTAAGAGTGCAAGATAGAATTGATGTTTAAAATATTTGTTGTTCCCCAAAAAATCAAACAAAATAAAAAACACATAAAAAAATAATAAAGATTAAAAATAAAATTATTTTTTTATGTTTTTGGCCCGACGAGGATTATACCTCACTCGTACGTATTTTCATTTGGAAAATTAGGGAGAACATAGTTCTTTATAAAAAAATTTGTTGTTTGATATTATTATTATTTTTAATTTTTAGATTTTAATTTATATATTTTTTATTAATATCAAGAGAATCCGAGATTCAACATGATAAATGACTTAGTTATCAAACAAATTCGAGACTTGACATGATATTAAAAAATATTATTTATTTATTATCATTATTATTTTAATAAGAAAAAGAATTAAAAGCCTATGAAGGAGTGTTTGAATTATCAAGCAAGTTTGAGACATGGTATGGTATTTAATACTTATATAAAAGAAATAATATTATTTTTTTTTTAAGAGAATTAAGAGCCTAGGAAAAAATATTTCTAATTACCAAAATAATGGCATCGCACATGAAAGGAAAGAGAAGGGTTGAACATATCAATGACGAACCCAAACCCAAAATCACCTAACATTCGAACCCCAGACACATTTAGCCATACAACGGGTCAATCAATCATACACTTGATATTATAACATAGTCTCGGCAATACATGAATAACATTGTGAGCAAGAAAAATTTACCTTCTAAGGTCACGAATAGAGCAAAACCGACTGAAAGGATAGTAAGGTGACTCCTTTATGCGTGTGTGCTCTGGTAATAAAAAAGAAGAGAGGTTTTTCGATTTTTTTTTGTATTGGAGATGTTTTGTGCTTATATAGATACCTTTGATACCACTGAAATCCTAGTCTTTAATTCTAATAAATATATTAGGAAGGAATTGGTCCCAAAAAAGCATATTATAGAAATTAAATCGTTTCATAAGGTATTGATTATAATTATTAACAAAATATTGGTGCATGTAATTACTAGAATCATATCATGAAGATTAGGATCAAATCATAATATATTATTTATATAATTGATTTTAAATATTACCAGGAATATTTTCTTCCAATTATTAAAATCGTACCATTTTTTAAAAAGCATTATTATAGGGAATATTTTCTTCCAATTATTAAAATCGTACCATTTTTTAAAAAGCATTATTATCGGGAATATTTGTTTTTAATAATTAAAGTAATATCTTCTAAAAAAATCAATGAGACACATCCATCACATAAGTATAAATTCAAGATATTTATTGTAATTATTATGAACAATATTGCTTCTAATATTATACCCTTCTCTACAAAACAAAGATTATAAAATAGTAAAATATCCTTTACTGACATGACATATCATGTGTAGAGTGTAAATAACAAATGAGGAGTGAAGATGAAAGTATGTACAAAACATTTGGGCTCATGAAAAGAGTGTGATAATTAAAGACAAATTAGATTATCCTGTGTTCTTCTTTTTTTCTTTTTTTTTCCATGGTAGAATTAAAGTTAAAAAACCTACCATCAATCAAAAACATATTATTTTATTTTATTTTTTGTTTATTTATTTATTTTTTTTAACAAAACAAATGCATTCACCCACGAAATTGGGTGGTGATAATTTTTTGTATATGGCTAATGAACTTGTAAACAGATTTGCTTTTAAATATGTAAATGAATTGAGTGAAGATCAAGATCTAAGGATGAATTGTATATATAATTTTTTACTTTTACTGGTTTTGCTTAATGCGTACTTAAAAAAGGGTGTGTCTTTTGTTAAAGACATTTAATATCATTACAGTCAAAATATCGTCTTTAAATGCCTTATTTAATCATTGTTAAAAGTGTTTCCCACAATAGTGTGAGATTAAATGAACCAGACATCATGTTTGTAATCTCATAAATTGGTTTTAAGAATTGACACATTTTTTCTCCACTATTTCATTTCTTAGAAGATGAACAATTTTTAAAATTTTTATCAATCACTTTGATAATTTCATAAGCTTTCTTATTTGATTCACTTTCAAACATAACATAAGTTGAATTCTATCTTGTAGTCACATCTAATCTCAAACGAATGCTCATATTTATGTCAACTTCATTATCATATTTTTTTTTTTAATTTGAAAGTTCTTATATCTGATGATTCAACATACTTAACACCATGTCTAACAGTATGAAGTTCGTCAACTACCTTTAAATCATCTTCAACTATATGTTTTACAAGATATTATTAGCATAAGCATTGTCCAAGGTAATTGATAAATTTTTCTAATGAGTACCATGTTGGTTTTGGAAATCAAATACAACACTTTCTAGTTTAACATTTGTGTATGGTGGTTTCACTCAACAAAAGTTAAGAATCTTACTTGTTAATTTCCATTTTTCATCAACAAAGTGTGCAATTTGACAAATACAACCCTTAAAAGTAATTTTCTTAACTTTATCAATCTCTTCTATTTATTCCTTTTCCATATTTAAAATAATAATGTTCCTACATTTCATGTCAAAATTAGGACTAATTTTTTTATCCGCTCTCTAATTCTTTCATGGTCAACAAAATTATAAAAAATACCGTGTTTAATTATGACTCTCACAAGTAACTTAAGATGAATCTTTTGATTGAATTTTTGTGTCCCAAATTTTCCTTCTAGATAAAGATTTAAATCCAAATCTAAGTTTGCAATACTTTTACATACATTGACATGCCAACTTAAATGTGAAGTCTCATAATTATTTTTAGTTATAAGGTTTCTGGCAACTTTGTAGTTATGGCCACAATATTTACGCATGGTCTTTTCAATGTCATACTTATCTTTCCTTGTTCTTGTGAAAAAATTCCAAACATTTTGGACTTCTTTTTCGTTTATGACAACACTTACATATGTACTTAGAGTATTAGATACAATATCACCAACCAAAATCAAAGGGTTACTCTTAGAATAGTCTATATTTAAAATCTATTGTAGAGTGTCAACATCCAATTTCGTCCAGAAAATATAATTAGGCTAAAAAAATCGAAAATAGGATGAAAATACAAATGGGTGAGATAAAAGATTTAAGAAAAAAAAAGGAATAAAGAGATAAAAACAATAAAAACATACAAAAAAAATGTTAAAAAAGAAAACTAATAATAAGAAAGGAAGTTCAAAGGCATTGTCATAAGTGCATTGCATGCTTACAAGCCAAGGCTAAAACTATGCCTCATGGCTTATACACCCCTCTCCCAATTGCTTCATCCCGATGGAAAAACATTAGCATGAATTTTATCTTTGGTCTACCTAAAACTCAAAGGGGATTTGACTTTATCTTTGTGGTTGTGGATAAGTTTAGCAAGATGGTTCATTTCATACCATGCCACAAGGTAGATGATGCAAGTTACATAGCAAAACTCTTATTTAGAGATGTGGTGAAACTCCATGGTTTGCCTACGACCACACTACACACCCACACCTCACATAATACGCTCACACACACTCTCTTCTCTCACCCACATTCACTCACAGCAACGCACACACTCTAAGCCCCATGCATACATTAAACCTCACGTAACTCATACGTATCTCACGAGACACTCACACGCATGCACTCACTCACACTCCCTTCACACACTTCTCACACTAACTCTACGTTAACCCCTCACACGCATCTCACGTACGCTCAACTAAATTAACTCTATGTTAACTCTCCGCTAACCCACAATCACTAACACGCACTCAACAAAACTAACTTTGCACTAATTGACCCCTAACCCATTCATTTAAATAACTAAAGAACTTAATCAAAACAACTAATTCCCGTTAATGGTTCAAGAAACCTATAACAGACTTAATGACGTTAAGGTGACGTTTCAAGTGCTAGGAGGAACAATATAAAAGGGGATAACTAAAAGAGAAAAGGGGATCGAGGGTTTTGGAGCATTCTTGGAGTTTTGGTGGTCTCTTTGGGAAAAGACGTGAAAAAGGTAAGGAGAGTGAAGCAGAGAAGCAGAAGAAGAAGAGTAAAGAGGAAAGGAGAAGTAACCGAGAATCACAACGACAAAGGTTTTATCCTTACCTAGTTTTCTAATTTTGTTTCGCCATAGGATGAATGTTTGTTTCATTTGTTTTCATTTCTACTATTGAGATGAATGTTGCAACTGTTTTGTTTTCGATTTCATTGATGTTGTGTCGTGATTGTTACTTGCTTTGCTTTGATTCATCCTTTTCTCCTCGCTAGCATGATCTGTAATAGTTGATAAAAAAATTTAATCAAGAAAAAACTTGATAAATTTTTTTGGAATTGTCAGATATTCAACTTGCATATAGTCTTACCAAAGTTCCAACAAACCAACTTTGTTAATCATCAATGTATGACATTCGTTTACTAACTCGAGGAAGAGTGTTGAAATGAACATATTTAATTAGGATAATGATATTTCAACAAAAGTATTTGACAAGCTTTTTACAAAGGTGACGTGACAGCGATTTTTTTAAATTTTTATTACGAAAAGGTTAGTTCACACGTGCGGCGGAAAGAGAAAAGAAACTGAAATTAAATGTAAGTTAGAGAGAGAAAGTGAAGAAGAGAGAAAGGGGGAAAGTGAGGCCAGGGGGTTGCGAAGTGAGAAATCAAGAGAGAGAGGGAGGAAGTAAGGTCGCCGGAGTTTCTAGTTCAGTGAAAGCGAGATTCCGGCAAACATTTCGCCGTCGTTAGTGGAGAATAGTTATCAGTGAAAGCGAAGACTCTCCCTATCATCCAAAAGACGAAGCTTTTGGAGTTGGTAGTGTTTTGCGAACTCTGGGTCCACCTTTCTTGGTCGGCGGCAACCATTTGTTTAGTATTGTCCCTATTGTTCGTCGTATCAAAACTTCAAGTGGTTTATTCACTAAAACTATATTAAACATCGTTTTGGGGAGTACCGCAAACGTATATGAGGAGCTACAATACACTGTATGTTTAAAATGTTTCAGCTTTCACTAAACTCAATCAAGTGTATCATTTTGGAACATTGAACATTCATTTAGTCTCTCAAAATGTAATTTCTATCATCAAATGGACATTCAAAGGAGCACTTGTCTAAATTCAGTATAGGAAAAACACAGTACTGTAACCAAAGTGGGGACTTACTCATTAATATGTGGGGAGTTACATGTATGTTTTTGCCAGTACAACGCAGACTGGAGTGAAGGTCATTTATATACTCAATTTGGATAATTGTTCATTCATTAAATGATTTCCAAAGTCTTCTCCATGCACCCAAGCTCCATGAACTGAACTGGGATCTTTGTCAAACAACACAAAACCGAAATAACAGATATCAAAACTAAGTGGGGAGTAAGGAATACCTATGTGGTGAGTTACGCAAAATTTTTTGACTGTACAGTGCAGACTTGAGTAAAGTTCATTCATATACGGTAATTGCATCATTGCTCTTTCATTCAATCATTGACAAGGTCTTCTCCATCACCCATGGTCCATTAACTAAACTGGGTGCTTTGATGAACAAGACACAAACCAAATAAAACAATCCAAAACTAAGTGGGGAGTAAAGAATAACTATGTGGGGAGTTACGCACAATTTTTTGATTGTACAGTGCAGACTTGAGTAAAGTTCATTCATATACGGTAATTGCATCATTGCTCTTTCATTCAATCATTGACAATGTCTTCTCCATCACCCATGCTCCATTAACTACACTGGGTGCTTTGATGAACAAGACACAAACCAAATAAAACAATCCAAAACTAAGTAGGGAATAAAGAATAACTATGTGGGGAGTTGCGCACAATTTTTTGACTGTACAGTGTAGACTTGAGTAAAGTTCATTCATATACGGTAATTGCATCATTGCTCTTTCGTTCAATCATTGACAAGGTCTTCTCCATCACCCATGTTCCATTAACTACACTGGGTGCTTTGATGAACAAGACAGAAACCAAATAAAACAATCCAAAACTAAGTAGGGAATAAAGAATAACTATGTGGGGAGTTGCACACAATTTTTTGACTGTACAGTGCAGACTTGAGTAAAGTTCATTCATATACGGTAATTGCATCATTGCTCTTTCGTTCAATCATTGACAAGGTCTTCTCCATCACCCATGTTCCATTAACTAAACTGTGTGCTTTGATGAACAAGACACAAACCAAATAAAACAATCCAAAACTAAGTGCGGAGTAACGAATAACTATGTGGGGAGTTACGCATAATGTTCTGACTGCACAGTGCAAACTTGAGTAAAGTTCGTTCATATACAGTATTTGCATCATTGCTCTTTCATTCAATCATTGACAAAGTCTTCTGCATCACCCATGGTCCATTAACTAAACTGGGTGCTTTCATGAATAAGACAGAAACAAAATGAAACAATCCAAAACTAAGTGGGGAGTAAGGAATACCTATGTGGGGAGTTACGCACACTTTTCTGACTATACAGTGCAGACTTGAGTAAAGTTCATTCATATACGGTAATTGGATCATTGCTCTTTCATTCAATCATTGACAAAGTCTTCTCCATCACCCATGCTCCATTAACTAAACTGGGTGCTTTGATGAACAACATAAAAACCAAATAAAACAATCCAAAACTAAGTGGGGAGTAACGAATAACTATGTGGGTTGTTACGCACAATGTTCTGACTGCACAGTGTAGACATGAGTAAAGTTCGTTCATATACGGTAATTGCATCATTGCTCTTTCATTCAATCATTGACAAAGTCTTCTCCATCAACCATGCTCCATTAACTAAACTGGGTGCTTTGATGAACAAGACATAAACCAAATAAAACAATCCAAAACTAAGTGGGGAGTAATGAATAACTATGTGGAGAGTAACATTTATGTTTTTGTATGGACAGTGCAGACTTCAGTCAAAGTCATTTATATATGGTATTTGGATCATTGCTCTTTCATTCAATGACTTACAAATTCTTCTCCATAACCCAATCTCCATGAACTACACTGGGTGCTTTGTCAAACAACACACAACCCACAAAACAACAAATCGAAAAATAAGTGGGGAGTGACGCATAACTAAGTGGGGAGTTACATGCAAAGTTTAGTTTGTTCAGTGCAGACTTCAGTAAAGTTCATTTACATATGCTATTTGGATCATTCATTCATGAATTCAGTAATTTACAAATTCCTTTATCCATCATTCATGCACTGCCTAACATTCACATAAATGACAATTGACTAATTCGATTAACTCCCGATATCATTTTTCTTTTAACAAATGTCCCAACACAATATTAATTGTACGCTCGGGAAGACGAATTCCTTGTCGTCGACGACTTCTTCTACGACCTGTCTCGGTAACCCACCCAAACGGCGGCAATGACTACAATTATCGACCACTAATCTGCAATGCTTAACTCCTCTCACTCTCTCATTCTCGTTCTCACTTTATCCCTCTTTTCCTCTATCTTTCTCGCTTTCATTGATAACTATCCTCCACTAACGATGGCGAAATGCTTGCCGGAATCTCGCTTTCACTGAACCAGAAACTCCGGCGACCTTACTTCCTCCGTCTCTCTCTCGATTTCTCACTCCGCAACCCCCCAGCCTCACTTTCCCCCTTTCTCTCTTCTTCACTTTCTCTCTCTAACTTACATTTAATTTCAGTTTCCTTTCTCTTTCCACCGCACGTGTGAACTAACCTTTTCGTAATAAAAATTTAAAAAAACCACTGCCACGTCACCTTTGTAAAAAACTTGTCAAATACTTTTGTTGAAATATCATTATCCATTTAATTAACTAAATTATAGGTAGTATAACAATAAAAAATATTATATAATGATAACTTTCTCAATTTATTTCTAATTTAATAAAAGTAAAATATTATAAAAACAAAATGTATGAGTAAAAGTCATATTAACGGAGAACTAAGATAAAAATAAGGAACACAAGAATATAACATGGAAACTCTAAAATTGGAGGAAAACCACGACCACTAGAGAATAACATTATGTGAAAATTTGTACAACATATAGACTATCCTCTCATGTCCTTTAACAACAAGTACACACCCTCCAAAGCAAGAATTAAACCCAAACCTCACAACACTCTACTATAAGAGTATAAGAAAAGTCAAATACAAGCTTAAAGTGTGTTTGATTAAGGAATATCATGGACTTGGAGTCCATTATATCGTCACTAGCACCCACCCCCTAGGTTATCTTAGGCGATGTGGGACTTTTCAAGACATGTTATTTTCATCAGTCCAACATTCTTCACCCTGATTAAAATAAACACATCTTCATTGCCTATACCAGCAATCATACTCCACCATAAGGAGTATCACTTGGAATCAAACTATCCCAAAAATTTCCACTTGGAATCAAACCATCCCAAGAATTTTCACTTGGAATCAAACTATCCCAAGAATTTCCATTCGGAATCAAACCATCCCAAGAATTTTCACTTGGAATTAAACCATTCGAAGAATTTTCACTTGGAATCAAACCATCCCAAGAATTTTCACTTGGAATCAAACCATCTCAAGAATTTCCTCTTGGAATTAAACCATCCCAAGAATTTCCACTTAGAATCAAACCATTCCAAGAATTTCCATTAGATGCAAAACAACCAAACCTTGCAAAAAAACCACAAATCGAACATCCGCAATTCGCAGCCACCGTGCCATTTTACTCTCTCGCCAGAAAAGCAACACTTATCGATGTAATACCTGCTGACGTAGCACCACCATTGACTCTCGTCGAAGCAGATATGTAAATCGCAAAGCATTTCCTCCACACACATGTCACAAACTATGACTCACACAAATCAAATCTCCATCGTACATAACTCACTGGGCCATGCGAGCACCAACTACGATGTCCTCCGCAGATCTAGGAGCATCTCGCCACATGTGAACTCCACTGCATATCCAACACGACTAACGATCCTTGCACCTCCACGAACCCAGCTGCAGATTCACCGCGTCAACACAACATTGACAATGATCATTCCATCAAATTTCTCATTACAACTTTAGCAACCAAGGATGATTCTCGAATAACAAGGAATTAATCTTTTTTGATGTGGAAGATCAAATTACGCTGCAACCACAAATCATACTAAGAAAAATCCTACGAACCATAGTTCTTGATACCATTGTTGGGAAAAACCTCAGAGAATCACTTTATTAACAGAGAAATGAGATAAAAATAAGGAACGCAAGAATAAAACGTGGAAACCCTAAAATCGAATTAAAACCACGACAACCAGAGAATAACATTATTGAAAATTTGTACAACATATAAATTACCCTCACATGCCCTTTAACCCCAAGTATACTCACACTCTCCAAAGCAAGAATTAAACTCAAACCTCGCAACACTCTACTACAAGAGAATAAGAAAAGACAAATGCAAACTTAAAGTGTGTTTGACTGAGACAAGGAACATCATGGACTTATCGCTCATTATATAGTCATTAACACCCACCCCTTAGGTTATCTTAAGCGATGTGAAACTTTTCAAGACATGTTATTTTTATCAATCCAACAATGTAGAAAGAAAGTGTTCTTTATAGGAGTAAAAAAATGAGTTGACATTCCATTATGGCTAAATAGGTTGAAAATGTTGGTCCACCTACCCAAAGTGTGGTTTCACAAGATTGCCAACACACCGACCTTTTCATATATTTTTTTAAAGCTTTTTCATTTTTAAATATAATTAATAATATAAATATTTAATTAATCTTTAATTTATTATTTAATATTATTAATCGAATAAATTATTTTTACATGTTAAAGTATTTTATTATAATTAATTATAAACTAAGTTATATACATCAAAATAACTTAAGATTTAAATATGTTTTTTGTCTTTATTTTCGTGAATAAATCTCAAATTGGTTTCTTATTTTTTTTTTCTTAGTTAAATCTCAATCTTTGAAGAATTTTTGATATTTTCTTTTAGTATTGTACCAACAACGTTTTCAAGTGTCATTTGTGGTCTTTTATTTTAATTTAATTATAAAAGAAAATTGTCCACGTATTATTGTCGTATTATGTGGTCGTGACAGTGTAAAAATTAAATTTGGTCTCAATTTGATGAGGACCAAAATTACTTTGTTTCATAAAAATGGGACTAAATTAGATAAAAATAACAAATATAGGATCTTAATTGAATATAACAATAACACATGGCAGTTACACTAACATGTGACATTGTCATTACCACATCATATATTACTGTCATGTGACACGACGCCTGAGTTAACACGTGAACAATTTAAAAAAATAAATAAATAATAATAATAATAATAAATCATGAATTGATATGTAACATATTTTTAACATTGTTAGATAAAAGATTAAATTAGATTAATTTTTCAAAAATTGAAACTTAATTAAAAAAATGAAAAATCAAATTGAGATTTTCTCACAAAAATAAGGACCAAAACATATTTAAATCGTAATTTAAATTATAACATTATTACATATTTTCGTCCATAAATAATATAATATAAAAATTAATTTTTAAACTATTTTAATTCCAATTTTTAATTTTTCTTAGAAAAAAAAAGTTGAATGGTTAGTTTGTGAATCTTGACAGAATGAATCAGGCATGACCAATCAACCTGGACAAATTTTGCCAATCAGCCCTGAGTCAAGATTCATATGCCACGGGAGTTACTTCCCCCACCCCATCATTTTTCTTCTAACACCCTAACACTTCCAGAATACAAAAACATCTCCTGAAAAGCACCACCCTTATGCCACCTCCTTTATATTTAACAAGTGTTATGGCCCAATAGAATTTGGAGCCCACTCGTTGATAACTTCTAAGAAAGCCCTCTTACTCCTTTTGACAATTGTTTTTAAAAAATATTTTTATTTATCATTTTAAAAGTTATTATTAGGATAAAACAAATTAATAGTTATATCCATTCCTAATGAATATATAAGAGATGTCTCTACATTCTCTTTGATCCCCTTTCATGGATCTCTTTCATTCTCTTTTGTTTTTTCTTTCACTTTATGTTTTTTGGATTAAAGAGAAAGTGAATACTTTATGTACGATGTATCATTCATATTCCACACAATTATGATTGAAGTTAAAGAGAACTATACTATATTATAATTTATGGTAAGTCTTGGTTTTATGATTTCGGACTGAATTGGGATGATTCTTTTGGGCTTTTTGATTTATTGTAATGTTCGGTGGATCACTACGCCAAAAAATATTATCTCATGTGTATATTTGTCATTATGGTATAATAAATATTATAAACAATATAATATAAAAATTTAAAATTTAAAAAGAGTATAATTAAACCCTTGATAGAAAAAATATAAGAATAAAATTCTATTTGAGTAAAAATAAGGACTTACACAAATAAGTTTTTGTTTCTAATATTGTCATTATTTAAGAATTGAGTTCAAGAATAATTAAAATATATGTTACTCTTCAAACTTTTCGAAGAACAAAACAATGACAACTAATAATATCTCATATGTAATAATTGATTTAATGATGTCATCTTAATAAATTTAATATTAAAATTAGAAATATAATTATTTATTAGTAACAAAATTATTATAGGCTTTTTCTTTATGGTACCAAGTCAACACAACATCATTGTGAAAAAGTTGTACCAAGTAAGGGTAACAAAGTGGGTCTGCCCTCACAGCCCGCCAGCCTACTGGGTAGCCTGTAATAACCCGACCCTCACAGCCCACCAGCCTACTGGGTCAAGGTATCTGTCAAAGCGGGCCAGCCCGCAACCCTTTTAACAAAAAACTAAAACGCATGTGTGGCTCTAGCATCAAGGTTGAGAACACAAAGCTAGACCTCTTATCATTTTTCATCTACTGTTGCTAATGCATGTAATACTCAAACTTTGTTGGCTCACTCAACCTAAACACTCTCAATCCCTAAATTCTTCGCGTGCAACCCTACAGTCACAATCTCTAACGCCAATTCAGTGTACCCGAAAGTGAATTACACTTAAGTAAAATTAAAAATCAATTTTAAACATGTGATCTTGAACATGATCTCAGTAGTAACAAAACCTAATTCACAAGAGTAACATTGTTGTTCTTGGCCTTGCACGGTTTCACCATGGGAAAACAATGAGAAATAAAAATCAAATTTGAATCGAGGTATCTTCATTCATTGTGCGAGAAAGACGACTTTGGCCAGACAGAGACGTACAACGGTGGCACATGTGGTGCTTGTCCTCAGGCGAAAGAGATAGATGGAAGGCCTTGGTCATAAAAATTGGGTCTTTAAATATTGGGCCATAAAAAAATTCAACCAATCTATTGCAGCATAGTGAAAGAACAAGAACAAATTAGACCAATCTAGCTCGTCAGTCCGCCTAATTGCGAGACGAGCACCAATTTTTAATCTGTTTTCTCTTGTGGGTTGATCCATCCTGATCCGATTTTGACGAGTCAACAACAAGACTAGCCAAGATAGATTTATCTGTTTTGCTACCCCTAATGCCAAGGTGACATGACTTTAACTTGACATTTTTAAAGCTCTTTGTCTTAAGGTAACATGATTTTAATTCAAAGCATTTTAGATTGAAACTTTCCTGAAATATTCATATTTTAGAAAGTATTTTTTCCGATAAATTAAAAAAAATACACTAGTTTGAAAAAAAATGATAAAAAATTAACCATGTAAAAATTTAGAAGGTATAAAAAATTATTTAATTCTACACAGAAAATACTACAACATTCTACAATATATTTATTTATCAAACACTACTTATTAACAACAAACAATGATAATTTAAGTAATACTTTAATAATTGATCGATACAGAACTCTAAATCTAATTATAAATTAATAGCCAATAGTAGCACAAACAGTAATGCATTTAAATTTTGTACTTAAAAAAGTAACTAGTAAATCCGGTATATGTAAATGGAAACAAATTTGTCTTACATATACATTTCTCTTATTTTCATTTGTTTGAAAAGGTAAGTTGTGAGTTGAAAAGAATGAAACATTTGAAAGATGCGTATAAGAAAAGAAAAAGTTTTCAACATATAAGGACTGTGGTCCCACACAACTCTAGGCTTTTACTGTTCATACCTCGAAGGAGGAACATAAAAGTTTGAAGAAGTTTTGTTGCCTCTTCTGAATTTCTGTCATCTTCCCAAGACCCCAGAGAAAGAGTGAAAGAAAAGAAGATGCAGCTAAAGCATAGTGTAACAACGTGTGTTCAACTAATTATTTAGGTAAGGACTAAGATGAAGAAGAAGAAGCAACTAAAGCATAGTGTAACAGAACAGAACACCCTGATTAGAAACAACTTATAAAAAGAAATAAGTAAAAGTTGAATTATAGAATATTGTGAGCAGTGTGAAAAGGGCATATCTGGCCAATAGAATGAAGAGCATTGAATTTTACAGACCCATATGGCTGTATTTAATTTGAGGAAATTAAAAGGCCATGTGAGAGTCTGTGATGGTCTTACACCATGCCCTACACAGGACCAAAATTAAAACAAACACCACATCATATCTCTAGTACTCCTAAAATGTTGCACAGTTTTCTAGCACTAGGACAAAATTTAATGAACCCCCAAAACAAAATACTACAAACAAATACAAAGAAACCTAATTAAAACAAACTAGTCGCCACTAATAATTTACATGATACTGCAGCTCTCCGTGTTCTCGTCGCTGAAAACATGCGTGATAGGATCCGCCATCGGGTGCGACGGCATTGGTGGCGGCGGAAAGTAGTTCATCGACGGTGCCCTTCCGTACATCATGTGCGGCGGGTACATGCTCATGTTCGCTTGCTGTTGCTGCTGCTGTTGTTGTTGGTTCATCATCATGGCCATCAATTGTTGTTGCTGCTGCTGTTGTTGGATGTTGTAAGGGTTTGGTTGTTGCATGTGCATTGGCATCCCCTGCATCCCTTGATAGTACCCACCGTTCATCGCCGCCGCGGCTGCTGCCGCCGGTAATCCTTGCACCGCCGGGATGTTCATGTTCATGTTCCTCATATGCTCCATTTGACCCATCTGATTCATCGGGCCTCGCTGACCCATGGGGCCCATCTGGTGACTCATTGGACCCATGTGCCCCACATTACCATTATTGGCACCGTGACCCTTGCCGTTACTGTTTTTACCATTATTGCCACCACCCTTGCCATTTTTACCTTTGGGTGGTGAGATATCAAAATCTTGAAAGTCAAAGTCAATTTTGTCCATTTTACCTCCTCCATTTTTCTTTCCTTTGCTGCTGTTGATGATGTTGTTGTTTCCACCTCTGTTGTCTTTGTTCTTGTTTGTTGTTGTGTCGGGTGAACCTCCTCCCTTCTTGTTCTTTTTCCCAAGGCCCAGAAACCGAACAAGGAAGCCACCACCATTTTTGGCTTTGGGGTTCTTTTTCTTGTTACCATGGTTATGATTGTTATCTCCCCCACCGCCACCACCCTTTTGCTTTCCACCTTTGTTCTTTTGACCACCATCTCCATTGCCTTTTTTTCCTCCATTTCCATTTTTACCCTCGTTAAAGTTTCCACCTTTGCCCTTTATGGCTAGATCAATGACTTCACCCTTCTTCACACTCCCAAAATTCCCACCCCCGTTCCCTTTATGGCTGTTCATACCAGACCCGTTCATCATCATTCCGCCAGGCCCATGAGGCCCACGTCCATTCCCCATCTGGCCCATCTGGGCCATCTGGGCCATCATCTTGTTGTGTTGCATAGGATGCCCCTGTCCCTGGCCATGGCCGCGGCCATTACCATGGCCGTGTCCATACTCTTCCTCCTCATCCTCTTCATCAAAATCATCATAATCGTCTTCAAGCTCATCATAGTCATCATCAAAGTCATCAAAATCTTCATCACTGTCATCAAGTTCATCTTCTGATAAGTTGAAGTTGACAGATTTGTGATTCTTGGGTGGTACTTTTGACCCTTCCTTCATATTTTGGAAGTGTGGTAGTTGACCACCACCTCCAGCACCTCCTCCACCTTTCTGAGGAGCACCACCCTTGTGATGTTGAGACTTGTTGTCCTTGCCCCCTTTGGTGTTATCTATGTGCAAGTTCTTGAACTGAGGGTAGGTGGGGTAGTTTTGGTTGTACATCATGCCTCTCTGGCCACCCCAAACTTCGGCATGCTTCCCTGACCTCTTCAGCTTTTTTATCAGTTTCGCTGGATCTATGTGCCCTGACACCATTACCTTCCCCCGCTCCGCATCTATGTTCACGGAATACACCCCTGCACAACAATAACTCACTATGCTTAACCACAAAACTAAACTCTCAAATCTCAAATCTAATTATCTTTGCTTGCAAATACAGAAACCATCCCACCCAATAAAGAAAACTTCCAAGCTATGTACCAAGAAAAGAAAAGAAAAAAAGAGTAAAGTTGGAAGCTTTAACATGCATAAATTAAGTGACATGATAAAGTTGAGTTTAATGAAGCTAATTAGCATCACATGAGAATTTGAAAAAAGAAAAGGCAAAAGGGTGAGGGTGGGTGGTAGAGATGTACCATCAATTTTCTGTAGGATTTTCTTTACTTTCTGTTCGCAGCCATCGCAGTGGATATTCACCTTGAGAAGGCAATTCTACACGGGGAAATATAAACACAACACAGATCAGTTAAACAGAATAAGTTTAATTAAGGTATGAAGAGAAGAGTGAAAGTAGGAAGAAGTTTGCACCTGAACTTTGAGCATGTCTTGTTTACTCATCCTGGTGGTTGACACACACAGCGCAGAGATGTGAGTGGAGAAGTAGAGAACAGACAGTGAGAGTAGTGTTTTGAGAATTGTTTTTTAGAGAGAGGAGAGGGTATTGTTGGTACGCATTGGACACTTCTATATTTGTTCCCTTCCTCAAGTATCCGTACTGTTTAGGCTCACACACACGTACAAGAACAGCAAAGTCACATTTTAGAGAGAAAGAGAGAAGAGAAGAGAGAGAGAAGCTGATTTTGGAACCAGGGTAGATAGCTTCCTATGACTGTGAGTTGGCTTTATGTTTTATGCTTTATAATATATATATATACTTATAATATATATATATATATATATATATATATAAATAAATAAGAAACTCGTGAACCTTTCAAAGTGGTCTCTCACTGACAGCTTAATACTGCCATTGCCTCACCTAAATAATTAGGACCAAACTATCTTTTTAATATCTGTTTTCCTTTTCATAAAATGACACCCTGACTTACTTTGACCCTCCTTCTTTTACCCTATTCAGCCCGTTAACTTCTGGGCCGGCTCTGTTAAATTGGGCCTGCAAACATGTATATATTTTATATAAGTAATTTTTCTAAAAACTAAGGTCTTGTTCGTGACTTGACATGAATTGTTTAAGAGAAACTGCTACTCAACCAGTCAAAAAGAAGCAGAAAAATAAGTGACAAAAATACTGCAATAGCTTATGTAGCATGTGACCTTGCGTGAAAGCAGAGTAGAACTCTCCCTATCAAGAAAATTAGTCAATGAACTACTTGAGAAGTTCAATTCTTCAAAGGGATAATTTCTAAAGCATATTACGTTACAATCCTCTGCACTACACTCTAGTCAAGTTATAATTTGTAATTGGAAAGTATTTGTTTATGAGCTCATAACCATTTCATGCTAAACTTGGATACATGGGAATATTTGATTTTAGACTTAACCTAACCCTAGAAAATCGGATTCCAATCTATGTACATCTTGTGTATAGAATTAAACATCAACGAGTGGTTTTATAGCAGGAGAAATAATAGATCTAACAAACAACAAATTTTATTAAGATATAACTTTGATATTACGTTAAAAAGTGAACTTTAAATCTAATTCAACATTACAAAATCAATTTATAAGATGAAATTTATATGCACTTATATATTTTGAATTGATCTTATATAAAATCGACGTAAGATTTCTTTTGTGTTTGACTGTTTAGCTTGATGATCATAAAATAATTATTTGTTGTAACGTATATATTGTTTGTGGATTAATGTTCCGTTGTGAAAGTGTGCCACAAGAACATGCTTTTGGAATTGCACAAAGGAAGAGAGAGTTGTGAGTGAAGGTAAAATGGTGATTCTGAAATTTAAAGAAGGGATTTGGGTTTGTGTGTAAAAGCAAGGAACACAGGGACCTCTCAAAACCCATCCCGATGGTACTGACATATAATACAGCCAATCACTACACTCTAAAATAATGCACAATTTTTTAAAGTAGGAGAACACTGAACAATGATCTTCTGCGAGTTAGGACCCTGCTTTTCCAACCAAAATCATTGTTTGTCTTCATTAAAAGTCCAACCTGGTGCAAATTTGCTGTCCCCATGTCACCTTTTCTTTATTTTTATCCTTTCAAATTTTTAAAAAAAGCCTCAAAAGATTTCTGTAATCTACAAAAGAACCACCCCACCACCATGGCAAACACCTTCTCAAAAAAATCCAAAGTTTATCAAAATGCTTTTGTTTTTGTAGGATGTGGGGTTGGTTTAGTTTCACATAATTTCCACCACTTTCCATTTATCCTTTCTTTTCTTTTCTGTCTCCTTTCCTTTTTTATAGTTTGCTACCACTTGTTATTCAACTAGTGTGTATACTAAATCAATAAAAAAAAAAGAGTAGTGTATGTGCTAATCAATCTTTGTTTTTGTAGTGCTGCAAATTATATTATATGAATTGTACTTGTTTTCTGTTCATGGCCTAATAGCTAATAGACAACTCCTTCCTGTTGTTGAATTGAACATCTTGTATTATGAAAGGAATAGAAGATTCGTTTCTCACAAGCTTTCCACTTCAGAGTTTTCTTATTCATCATTATTTCACCCTTTAATTAGGGACCCTGCCACTGACAAGGACACACACAACTGCTCTTTAAGTTATACATTTTACTCATATTTTAACTAACACATCATTTTTGCAATTTAATACATAATTAAAACAAAACTATCAGTTCTTGGTTTCATATTTACAGTCTCCAATCTATTTGAAAAACTAAACAAGCAATGTTTGAGGTAAAGAGTTTACCATATTTAAACGTTTAAGACTGAAAAGTGAAGAGAATTTGGTGCATTATTGATTATACATGCCAATAAGAAGAGCTTCATAAATACCTGGCTGTCAACTAACCCATCACTCCATTATTCAGATACAAGTTTTAGTTTACAGATCCACCCAATTCACATAAATATATATATATATATATATATATATATATATATATATATATATATATATATATATATATATATACCTATTTGACAAGAGTGATTGAAGCATATATCTCTTACAATAAATTATTTCATGTGCTATTTAATGTCTCATTTATTGAATTAGACTCTTCTCGTGTTTAAATTTTAACAAATGATATTTACATTTTTTTTTTTACCTTATGGGGTTGGTTTAAAAATATTATAAAAATGAGTACTTTTTGTTTTTTTGGACTCATTGTAATGCATTAAAAATTATTAAATGGTCTTTTTCAGGTTGGGGTTCCCTTGACTTAAAATTCAAACTTTGCTGGTAGTGTCACCAGGAAAATAACAAACAAAATGGTCCATAAAATGTGAAATCACATTGAGGAAAGGGATGAGGAAACCCATCACATGTATTGAAAGCTCAACTATGATAAATAATCCGCTAGAATTTAGCATATAGATTATTCATTCCAAACAAAAATAATTGATGGGGTTCAAAATTCTGTCTAAAACAGGCACTTTCTATTAATCCTTTCTGTCTGGAAAATGACCCAAAAATAAACTTGATTCCATTTTGAATTGATGTTTCACCTCCTCCGTTGTTATACAACAACACCTGTATTTGCCAAATAATGAACCCATTGAATCTAACATATCAAACTATCAAACTCCTGAAAATTATTAAAGATATGTTACAAAATGGAGAAAACGTCACAGTCCAATAATTTAGTTTAGTCAGTAGTGATATTATGAAAAAAAGAAGTTTTATTTTTTATTTATGCAACTATTATTATTTCGGCTTGAGAGTATTGAATTGAATTCCCTCCTCGTAATAAACGAGGAAATCAATGATCAAAATGGGAATCAAAATATCCCACCAAAATCTGGTTAAAAAGTGACACTTGCATAAAAGAAAAAAGGGAAAATCTTAGTGGGACGGTTGGTCTTAAGAACTTACATGTCGGTTCAATGGTGGATATTTGGTTGGTTGGTTATGGTGATGGTCACATACATACAGAATTGATATAGCCGAATTTTGGAAAATGGAGCAAAGAAAAATCTGACTTCTAACCCCAAAATTGTAGTCAAATAATTCACGCAACATGCATAAAGTTGTTGTTTAATATCTAGATGTATCAGTGCATGGCAAAAGTACTATTTTTATTGGCAAACTTTCGAAAGATGAGAGATTATTATCGTTACCAAACTTGAGCAACTTGAGCACTGCTACAGCAGATTAAGACGTAGTTGATCATGTTCACATTGATCTTGATTAAGGGTTGTTTAGTTTTTGATAATGGAGTGAGATTTGACATAACAAAAGACATGCAACAACACTTGCGGGGGCTAATTTAATCCTGAAGAAGGACAGTGATTGGTGTTGGGTGGTGGCAATGAAAACTGAAGTGAGGTCCTTATCAGAAGGAATAGGCTACCTTTCATAGAGGGACATGTGCCCTAGGGAGGCAGGGACTAGTTTATGAACTTGACAGATAAATTAAGAGCTCGGGACCCCAAACAGAAGGGCCAGGTTGGTACAGTGGAGTTGTTGGGTAATCACTTCAGAGTCATAAGTGCTTTTATGAGATTGGAGGAATCAAAACCAAAACCAAAACCCAACCTCAATTCCATTTCCTTTTTTATTTTCCTTGCAAAAAACAAAAAAAAATAAAAAAGTTATGTTCAAGACATGTTTGTTTCATTGTGAAATACTAGGTCTTTAGTATTTCAACTAACTAACAACAGAGAGAGAAAAAACATAAGAAAAGATGCTAAATTTTCTGCTAGATTTAACAGTGGTTGGTTTGAAAGTGAAATGAATTATTGGTTCTGTGTTGACACTGACACCATGTGTGGGTGTGGGAGTGGAAGGGAGATGCTGCTATACATCCTAACCTAATAAAATGGATGAATCGGGGTAGCATGGTTCCGTGGTGACCCGTACCCGACCCGTTAGACAGTACGCATGCTGAAGCTGAACTCATGACATTCTCGTTTGCTAATGTATGACAGTTGACCATGATGTCAGGTTTCAGTGAAATTTCAAGTCAGAAAGTTTGATCCTGCAAAGTAGCAATACAAAGAGCAAAGACAAATTATACTGTTGCTAATTTATTACAGTGTAGAACAGTACTATGATATAGAGTAGCATGAATTATATGAAAGCAGAGTTAATTAATAGATTGAAATTGATGGGAGAAGAAGCAGCAATCCCCAGAAGGTGGAATAGAATAGGATGGTTAGTGTCCGGAGTGGTTCGGTTTGCTTTAAGACAGGAATTAAGAGTTTCAGACATTGAGATTTGAGAGCACAGAGAGGAGTGTGCTTTGGGTACCTTTATTTGACTTCGATATTCGAAATTCTGAGAGGGTTGGATCAAAATTCAACTTTAAAGTATGTTAAGATGCCAAAGATACTGTGGTTTTACGCTTGCTTGTCGCGGTTGATATTCTATATTCCCACTTTTGTTCTGCCTTTTTATTCTCTTGGGACCTTGTGCAGGGAACACCCACCACAGAGTTTACTCCATCTATGATACACACAGACACACAAAGAAAGAAGAGAAAAGAAAATTTACAACATTAATGAATGCTATGCTCCTTCACAGACCATTTTGACTGATGTGTTCTTTACCTCACTTTCTCCAACAACGATGCAACGTAACATAACTTGATTGACCACTTTGAAATTATCCTCCTCTGTCTCTGTTCTGCTAAATAACTCACTCACTCGCCTCCCACTTCAATCTCCCTCACTGTTCTCTTACATCACCATACAGATAAAATTGGAGAAATAAACACCATGGATGATGTCCCACTTTCTAACCGAGGTAAAAATTGAAGTTGCCAATGATGTTCAACATTGTGCAAATTGCAGAACAAATCTGAGACTCAACTCTCTTTTGGGCACGTTGAAAACATTACTTTAGTTAAGTTGAAAATACTAATTGAGTCAAGTCAAAAAATATCAATTGTTGAAATCATGTAGTACTCTAGTTCACATGCTGTGTATGTGTGATTCCTTTGAGCAAACGGAACTCATATTCATGATGTTCACAAGAGTGGACAATATGCACAAGAACGTTTTTATTATGTATTTAAAGAGACTAGAGACTAGGATAAACAATAAATGAGCAAGAAAAGAAAAGGAAAAGATTGATTTATATATATTATTGTATTTTGATATTCTATTAGAAGTCAGACTAGAAAAGGTGATAACAAATGGATGTGAAACAGTGCAAACCTGTGCCAAAGAGAGAATAATCTCATTCCCAATTTGGCAACTTTGACCAAAGAAACTCATCAGAGACCATAAAATACCATGCCAACAGTTCTTCATTCATTTCACCTGTGCTAATTATGAAGATCACTGTATATTACCTATCACTTGTGCTAATTATCTTCTTTTAGGTTCAAAGAAATTCCAATATACAGGAATTGAACTGATAACTTCTGTTTAATTAGAGGCTATATATGAGTAGTGATATACCAGTAAGAATACTGTAAGACAGTTATCTGATGATTGTCTCAAAAACCCTTATCAGAAAATTTTCTTTATCTCAAAGGACATTATTGTAATTTTCTGTGAATGATATCTCAGACCATTATTAGATTCAGATAGGCGACAAATGATGTTCACATTTCAATAACGTTGCAAAGATACTGTTGTACAAGTAACATGTCAATGACAAAGCATAGCCTAGCTCCAGGGCCTAATTCATGGCATAAACCTTTGTGCAGTTAAAGTCTTAAGCCAAAATAAGAAACATACCTCTCTCAGATTTTACCTACAAGCTACTTCAACACAGATCTGGAAGGTCTTCAATTAATTCTCAAACTACAATAATCAGAAATCAAGGGTAGCAGAACATACAATAACTTTAGCCCTTACGTTCAACTAACTTGTATTGAGACTTACCATTGCAGGTCCAACATCAATTCAGTCCACATCAAATGATAAAAGTGTCAACTTTAAAGATGATTAAACTGCAACGATATCACTCAGAGATTGGTAAAAAAGTTAAATAAAAATTACTCAAAAAAGACACAGAATCAGCATCTGCAGACATTCACCGCCCCATCCACCTTACCAAATACTATGCCATCACAACCACATTCTCAATGAACATTCAAGTGACTGAGAAGAAAGACACTGTGTTACTATACACTGATTGGATTTTCAGCTACTGAGAGATGAGAATGTAGGCTATAGAGGGGTGATGAAATGAAACATGTTGAGTATATATTGACTTATGCTGTAACATTGCAAAGAATTAAAATCAACTCTTAGCAACGACAAAATTGGTTCTTAGTCAAAATGAAAACAGTAAATAAACAAGAGTAGTGGTGTCTGTAATGATTAACCAGCTTAAACATAACAACATTAGCCAACGTCACAGAAGTAAATAAGAGCATCATATTGGTATCTGATGTACACACAAAATCTCAACATTCCTTATTCAAAGTTTCATAACGTTTGATAAACTATGATTCAAAATTTAAATTAATGCCAAGTCAAAGTCAATGGTCAGTGTTATATGATTTTAACCCCTCAATGTTATGAGGTTACTTACTGTACACAGTTTTAACTGCTAGTTATTAGATCTGGTGATACTAGAGTAAGATAGTGCTGAAAACACATTAGTGGAAGAATGTGTTTGGTAAGATTCGATGAGTTTAGGATTTAGGATTCACACAACAATTTCCAAGATGCATTAAAATCTGTCTTAACATTTTTGTCACATTAATTTGTCCTTCATTGTGTTAGTGGATAATATCTGTTTCTTTAACTGTGACAACCTAGCCTGGTGCAGTTTTACACTCCCAATAGTCCTACATTTGCATTGGTTACCATAAAGTTTAATTTTTGTGTCTGCTTAAAATGTATTTGTAAGATCTCTCTGAATCTGGAGAAGTTTCAAATTAAACCAAACTAAATCAACCATGCAAGTCTTGTTGATGTTTCACAAGGTAACAGAAGTGATTTTCATCCATAAGTACAACTTGTTTTGTGAGGACAGAGAACTCCAAGAAAAAAAAAACATGTACCCACTTTCTCATTATTCAAATGGATATTGGGTCATGTGCTCCCACCAAGGGGGGTTTCAAGCACTGTTTAGTCTCTATAACTTCTGTCTCATTAGTTCTATTTTCCACTAGTTTTTTTGGGGTGTATGAATCTGGTTAAACCATTTTTGTCACATTTGGAACAAGAAGTTTGTGGTCTATAGTGGTTGCTTTAACAGCAGTGTTCCAAAGAAAAAGATAAAATATCATATCAAAAATCTTGAATGAGCTTCCAGTTGAGGCTCATTTAACATTGCTTTCTGCTTTCAAGTGCTGTATGATAACCCATTGCCTCCATAACAAATGCAAGATAAATATAACCAAAATTTGATGAAGGGGTCACTTCCCAAAATTTTATTCCCAGTCCACTATTATAATTTTGAGTGATTAAAGCTCAAAGTAAAGAGCTTTCTGTAAATTCTAAAAACCAATTTGTCCTGATAGAGTTGATAGGGCTGAAAAACAAAACCGGTATCTGACCGAACCCAAAGAAATTTGAACATATGATCCAGTTAGATGGAATAAATGGATAATGCTAGATAAATATAATTAACTAAGTTGAACTCAGATAGTGTGTAAGAACTTTATGGGTATCCGACCGGATCTAAATTTATATTTTAATATTTAAAAATTTAAAAATATAGTTTAAATTTCAAATTTTATTTTTAATATTATTCTATTTATTAAAATTTAGTAGTAAGTTATATAGAATTATAATTCATTATAACAATCATTATTAAAATTGAAAATGTGATTTTTTTTAATTAAAGATTCAAAATAGAAGAAATTTTTTTATTAAAAATATTTAACTAAATATAAATTTGCAATCCAGAAAATCTAACTTATTTAACTTGCAATCTAGAAGATCTAACTGATTTAACTTATGATTTGAACAATTTAAATTTAAATAATTTAATAATTTGAATGGTCGAATATAAATTTTAAAATATTAAATTTATGTATACTTAATTGGTCAGGTCAATTCGAATCTGATCCAAGACCGATACTTACCTCTAAAATTTGATAATCTAAATGAATATTTAGTGAGTAGTTTTTTTTTTTTTGTGGTTGGGAGGTCTTGTGCATCCATAGGCCCATGACTGGAGCCCAAGGACTTAGTAAATATAGTGTTGAAGTAGTTGCTCTCTTACAACTTTTTTAAGTATTGAACTAGGATCTTGTGGATAAAAAACTATGGTTGAAATTTGTCATAGAAGATATCAGATTCTTTAACAGTAATCAGTATGTACTTTATTTGTATAAAATGGTAGCTAAAAAAGTTACTCTTTATATCAGATAAGGTTTTGCATGCGATCTTTTTCTTTCTTCAGGCTATGAAAAATCAATTGTAACAAATTTCTGAATTGTTTGTAGTTTGAAACATCATTCCGAATCCTTAACATTGTTATGATAGTTGAGGTTTTTGACGATGTTTGATGAGATTGTGTTGACAAGTTGTGATGAATTATGAGTTTGGATGTTGTCTCTTTTGCATAATCTATCTTCAATCTTGTCTCTCACTGTCCTATGTGTACTCTCCAATTCACGACTGTTAGCTGTCACGCCAATCATATTTCATGTCTTCTTCCTTTGCAACAAAATCTTTGGCTCAATGTTGCAGGCTGCATGTGTTTAGAGACCAAGCTGCGTATCACTGCCAAATAATATTATCACAACCTGCCAAACCCTAGGAGACTAAGATTTTACTATAAATCTCTCAAGTCACCAACAAAATCATAATATTTTGTGCCAACTCATTCTTCATAGTTTAAGGTTAGTTACGATGGTTAAAACAGGGGATTTTTTTTTATCATTTATTGTCTTTTTAAATTGAAATAAGTTGCTTCTTATAATATGTGAGTGAGAAGATGAATAGTTAGTGTACATGTTGAGAAATTTGTGTATATGTCTACTAAAAAACAAAATTTTGGGATTCGTTTTGTAGTGCGTGAATTTGTTGAGAGTATTTATAGAAGATAATATATTTTGATCTACCTCTAATCCACCAATTCAATCATTTATATTTATAGATTATCATATCACATCACATTACTAAAAAAATCAAAATAAATAATTAAATAGTGATTAAAATAATAAATTAAAAGTGAATAAAAAAAATGGATCAAAATATCATTATTTTTTAGAAATTCTTACTAAACCAAATTTCAATCTCCATTAAATTAACTTTTAAAATATGCTAAAGCTGAAGTTTCTAATGTCAATAGTTTACATTTTAGCTTAGTTAATTATGTAATAATTATAATAAGTTACTTCTGCTGTTTATCTTCGCGTGTAATTTTAATTGAAAGTGAAACTTTAACTTTGTGTGTACTTTGGGTCCAAAAGTAATACTTTGATCAGATGAGAACGTACCTGTATTCAGTTTGCGTGGCCCCACGACAACCTTCAAATTGGAAGAACACAAATAAAAAAAAGCGGGAAAGAACAAAAAGGAGAGACAATCCGACCAATAATGGGTCTTACTGGTACATCAACTGGGCCAGAGAGATTATGGGCCCAATTATCTGGGCTTCTATTCACATACTCAACGAACCACATTTCCCCACCCTGCTCAAGAATTAAATTAATTAAATTCACAAACCATTTATTCTAATTTAACATCACTTTATAAGCATTTCAGAGTTCAGTGAAGTCTTTTCATAATTCTGAATTAATTTTTCTTACCATTAGAAAATTTTCACAAGTTAAAAATAATTTACCCTACCAACGGACTTGGATGTAGTAAAAAGGACTGATTCTCTACGGTATCTACATTTATAGTATTCAACTGTGATTTGAGCATGATTACCTCTTATGAAGGGTATGTGTTTTATGGATTTATGTATAGATGAAAAATTGGTTGATGTCTATTTAACGAGTTAAAAATTAGGAGAGTTTGCACTAATAGATGTTTTATCAATCTCATCAATTGACTCTTTACTTGTGCTCAATGATTAGGAGTTATCTATGATAGGCATTTTGCATATTTCTTTCATAATCTCTTCACTCACATTTTAGATTGGAAAGGTTTTAAGATGGGAAAGGTGTGTCTTTAATAATTTTTTCTCCACGGAGATGATTTAATAATATAAATTTTGCCTCCTACAAGTTTTAAAGTAGAGATCACAACATAGATCCTTCAAATGGTAATCATGCATAAATACATAGATTAACACCATAATTCTTCCAAGACAAAATTTCATTAAGAAATTTTTTTAAGAAAAGATTACTTTTTAGGCACATCTTCCAAAAAATTAATCATTTAAATAATAAAAATTGAGAGTTATCAATCTCAATGAAAAATGGAGTCTGAAATGCAGGACACTAAGAACTAATAACACGAAATGATGGTTGTCAACAATGACTTTGTAAAAATCACCAAAGGCAAGAGCAATTCACATAGATTTAGTGGCTATATGTTCGATGCTTGCTTTAGAGGAAGAAGAAAAAGAAAGGGTCTTCTTAAAAGCTTTGTTGTGAAATTACTCTGTTTACATGAGACTTTAGGTCAAAAGAGGATATGTTGGTCTTAATTAAGTATTCAGAATAATCTTATACCGAGTAATATGAAGAAAAAAAAAGGTAAGAAACTAGTACTAAGAGCTTAAGAGCTTGAGTAATAATTTGAGAATTGTTAGATGTATTACCTACTATTAAGTAATATATTTTCAAATGTTATTCAAGATTAAAGTCTTTCTTAATCCATCTTTCTTAGTAGAAAAATATCACCAATGATATGCATGTGACTTCGTTTATAAAGATTAGAGAGAAAATTAAAAAATTAGAAACAAAAAAATATATATTCTTCACAATATAAAATTGACTCCTACACAATTTTGAAAGAAGTTTTCAATTAAAGAACTTGTATAAAATAATTTGTGAATAGTGGCATTTATATGTATAGAAAAGGTTTTTTTTTTTTTTTATGAAATGTGATATTAAGTTGATTGAGTGGAATAGTACCTGTGGGAAAAGGGTTTAATTTGATGTAGTGTTGGTATTTATTTAGTGGAGGGTAGATAAGTGTAATGTTGTGGTAAGAGGAAACGTGTTGATTAGTTGTGGGTTTGTAGCAAATGTTATTTGGTGAGATGGAAAAGAAGGTAGGTCATTAGCAAATGTGTTTAAGTTTCAGAGAATGTTTCCCCTTCTGGTCTTTTGACGACTCCACTTTTTGCACAACACAAAGGCATGTGATTGGGATCCATATGATTGCCAATCTTCCGTAACAATCCATGTGGGGGCTTCTTCTTTCCACTCCATACAATTTACCTTTTTTAAAAGGTTTAACTGGGAAAAAATGTTGCTATTTCACTCCAACATCTCCCTTAAATGGGAAAAAATAACTAATAGAAAAATGGTTTAATTAAAACAAATAAATGGATAGAAAGAAGAAAACTCAAGCCAAAATGTACAAAATCAGGTCCTCAGAACAAGCAGGGGGCAGAGAGCAAAGGTAAAATAGCATATTTCAGCTACTCATTTAGATTATTAGCTAAATGCAGCAAATGTGTTTGTCATTTTGTCCCCTTCTTTAGTTAGCCTTCAAGCCAAATGAAAAAACTAAACCATACAAAATGATGCATGATGGAAGTGGTTTACTGAACCTTGAATTCAGGGATGTTGAGTTATGCAGGTGGTAATTGGATTGTTGTTATTGGCAGAAAGTCACCTTACAAACTCACCCTCTTGCTCCATTCTTAACAGTGGTGGAACTGGTTGACCGGTGACCACTTCCTGCAGCAAAAGCAGATATAAATTGACTGATCAGCCAGCCAAAAGCATAATTATCTCTTTTGGTTTCTATTTCCAAAGAAGACTAAGAAAAAGATACGCTACAAATGCATTCTTGTTGTAGTAAAACAGAATGTGTATGATATAGAATTAGGGAATTATTAGAGAGCGCGAGAGTGAATGATTGTGCAAAAGCTTCCGAGATTTTCTTATGCAAAGAAAAAGACAATTCTTCAGAAAATAACAGAAGAAGAGACAAAGGAAGTACACCAAAACCACTTAATTAAATATTCACGAGATGGTGGCTTGCCCTCCTAGGAAAGGAGGCTTAAAACTAGCAAAATGCTTGCAACCCTCATTCTTTTGTTTATTACTGTAAACAAAATCCATTTCGGCATTCCCCACTCTCCCCCATCCTCTTTTATTTCCTGCCTTCCAATCTCAAACTTCTTTCTCACCCCAAACACACAACCCATTTACTTTTTTTTTCTCTCTATTGTCAGTCATGGAAGTTAATACTACAGCCACCGTACCTGCAGGGCCACCAGCTAAGAACCACTCTTTCACACAGCACCGCTCACATTCAGAAAGACATAGACATAGCCACGGCCATTTCCCCACCAAAACCATTCTCATTACCATCTCATTGGTTACCTTAGTTACGGTCCTGTTTGTCATTTTTGTGGTCCTATTCTTGATCCGTCGCCAAAAATCTTCCACCAAAAGTGGCAGTTGCAAAGAAGACAGCACAGAGCTTCATGACACAAGCAGCAGGCTCATTACTTCATCAACCTTGAATTCTAGCCCAGGTAACTAGTTGCCACATCACATGCTATCAGTTAGTTGCAAATAGTATCTTGAATACTAATTAGTGAAGCAAACAACTACCATAACTATATGGAAACTTAGAAGAGTTAATTTGCTAGCAATTACAACTGCACAACTTTCCAGACTGCAGATGATCATATAAATTTGTCTCTTGCGTATCATTAATTCAATAGTTGTTCTTAACATTAATTCAACTAGTCTTTGAGGGGTGAGGCTTTAAAATTCAGAAGCTAATCCATAAATGCTTGGAGACATTTATTGTAGAAGTGAAGAGTGGGTGTCTTCACGGGGGAAATTTGAGCAGGACCCCAGCATCTACATTTCGAGGAGTCCAAGTGTTCACATATAGGGAACTAGAAATTGCTACAGATGGATTCAGTGAAAGAAATGTGATTGGTGGTAATGGAGGACATGGCTTGATGTATAGAGGAGTTCTAAGTGATGGCACTTTGGCAGCAATTAAGTTGCTTCGCAGTGAGGGTAAGCAAGGGGAGCGTGCCTTCAGAATAGAGGTGAGTCAGTATGCTTCATTTAATGAGTTAATATATCCTCTTCTCTTTAGCACGCAAAGATTTAATTATTTCTTGTTGTTACTTGCACCCTCTCTCTCTCCCAATGTCTCCTTTCCTTGTATTAGATCCAGTTTGTTCAGAGACTTTGTTTTTGTCTTTTGTTAAGCTCAAACGTGTATTGCTTGCCTAACAAAGTTTGTAAGTAGTAACGAAATGTTTACATTAATGTGAAAGGAATTTTACAAACTATCACGTGACAACCTTAATATCCTACTAGCAGATTATTTATGCCTTCATGGTTTGACACTTGACTCTAGCAATTAGGGATATAAATTATTCTTAGGTTTTCTATATATAATATCTTAAATTTTTAACCTTTCTGCATCTTCTAACCTAGAAGATTTTGTAAACTGTGAAAACATGTCAAAGATTAAAAAAATCATTCACAAAATTAAAATAAGTTATAAATATTCAAGTCATTTGAATTATGCACTTCTATTGAATCAAAATATTAATAAAAGTTATTCATAGGTCATTAAAATACAGACAATAAGACATTTCCTGTCAGCGATTATCCTTTTAAAAGAAATCTCTGGCGTTTTGCAACCAAATTTGGGACCATGAAAATTGGAATGAACATTCATTTACCTTTCTATCAGTCCATCCCACTTGCCAACTCATATTGTGAGCTTTATTCAAATCCAGCACATGGGTGTGAAGACTAAATGACATTTATTGCAGGTCGATCTCCTAAGTCGCTTGCACTCTCCATATTTGGTGGAGTTACTTGGCTATTGCGCTGACCAACACCACAGGTTATTGATTTTTGAATACATGCCCGATGGTACACTTCACCACCATCTTCACTCCCCCAACGATCAAACTCAACCGTTGGATTGGTGGGCCCGGATGAGGATAGCCCTTGATTGTGCCAGGGCACTGGAATTCCTTCATGAACATGCAGTCTCTCCTGTGATCCACAGAGACTTCAAGACTAACAATGTTCTGCTGGATCAAAATTTCCGTGCCAAGGTGTCTGATTTTGGATTGGCTAAGATGGGATCAGAGAAGAGGAACGGTCAGGTTTCCACCCGTGTGTTGGGGACCACTGGATATCTGGCACCAGAGTGAGTATTATGAGTGCCCCATTTCATCTGTCATTTGGAACCGCCCTGCCTTATCTTCATCCCCACCCAATCCCATACATAACCTACAACGTTAAAAAAAGAACCATGCACATGGTCACAGTCAAGTCCTTATCAAGCAGGCTGTGATTTTCAATTTTATGTATGATACATGACATATAAAAAATTTATACTGCACACCATTCATGATATATTTACAGCTTCTTTCATAAATTATTGCGTAAATTTAATTCGTCCCTTGAATTTGGGCATGATGTAGGTATGCCACGGGTAAGCTTACCACAAAGTCAGATGTTTACAGCTATGGTGTGGTTCTTCTCGAACTCCTCACGGGACGTGTGCCTGTTGATATCAAGCGGGCCCCGGGAGAACATGTCCTTGTCTCTTGGGTTAGTAAATAGCACCCTGCATTTTGAATAGAATAAAATTGATTATGCAACTTTTGTTTAAAGAAAATCAAAGGAGAAAAAAACAGAGTTGAGATTTAAGTTTCTAGTATTGTCAAATATTAATTTTGTAACATAAGATATTATGCATTCACCAGGCTCTTCCACGGTTGACAAACAGAGAAAAGGTGATTGAAATGGTTGACCCAGCTCTACGCGGACAGTACTCTAAGAAGGATTTAATTCAGGTCAATTTTTCGTTTAGTCATAGTTATTCTCTCACCCTCATGTCTGTCACTTTTGTCTTGGACTAACCATACTTTTCCTATCAAGTAACATTTGCTTTCTGTTTCTATGGGATTTTGCAGATAGCTGCCATTGCAGCAATGTGCATACAGCCAGAAGCTGATTACAGGCCGCTCATGACAGATGTTGTACAATCACTGATACCACTTGTTAAGAACCCATCCTCCCTTAGTTCTAGTTCCCTACGATTTCAGAAACAAACCACAAAGAGCAGAAGCAGCCTAGAAATAAACTAACATTCGTGTTAGACTAAACTAGCCCTTGGACAAACATTAGGCCCCAAAACACGAGCAATATCACACACAATGGGGGGCACCACCGAATTGGCAAACCCTCATCTCTACAGCCTTCAATAGCGGAGAAGAGAGGATGGAAGAAAATGCAAACAGAAAGACGATCATGGAACTTGTAGTTCTAGATTTTGCTTTTATCATTTTATGATCTGTATTTTTTAGATTGTCTTTGTCATGAGAAACTTGCAAAGATACAAGGTAAGAAAATAAGAGGAATGTGAACTTTCTAATAATTACGTCGCTAATATGAACAGAACATTTCTCCTGCAATATGATGAAACTTAATATTCAAGAGTATCGTTTCCTGTAAATTCTTAAATCCCGTAACTCACCTCGTAGAAACAAACTTAGTGACATACCTAAAATCAGACTGGATCATCTTTGGCCAACGGAAAACGACCTTAAATATAGAGCTCCCCCTCTTAGAGACTGACAAGGAGATCGTGGAATTTAGCTTCTTTCTACCTGGCAATTGGCAAAGAGCTGAATTTTAGGCGGTGCAATATGAGACAAATATATTAAAAGCTAATTCACTTTTAGTATAAGGAGAAATACCAACATGCAGACGTGACGGACATAATGGAATAATGCTGACCTGTTTTAACTTGCATGACTGGTGTCTGACTTAAAGCAAGGATTCCCCACAAAGCATGTAGCACAACAAGGAACCCCGCTTGTCATATCAATGGACATTTCCTGATAAAAAAGATCAGCAAAATGATTGCGACAGTATTTGTAACCCGGACTTGGAGAACTAGAAGTCCTTTATAACTGTCTGTCGCATATTCCTTCATTCTCCATTAAACAATAAAATGACTTTTCTAGCGCCCTCTTGACAATGTCAAAAATTACAGAATCCAAATCATGAGCAGAAAATAACTAGGATCTAGATCATAGGTTCCGAAGTGGGGTTATAACTTGCTTGGGTGAATCTATCTGATTTACTTTTCTGATTTTATTTAATTCTGTTTCGTGTACCTGTTACTTTTATGTGATACACCAGCTAGTGTTATGTCACTGATGTATATATACATTATGTACCCTCTATCTTAAAATATAGTAACATATAATGAAATATCAAAATACTTTTCAGATTATATTTTGCTTATGGTACTCAATATTAAACATAACACAATTTTTAACATATTATTTTCTAAGTAAAAGTCAGGTAGACATTATGATATTACTATTGCATCCGGTAGTAAAGTTGAAAACTTCGAGCACCATCCAGAAATATGCACCACTCGTAAATTCTAAACCTGAACCCCAACACTACCCTAAAATGGTGGCAAGGCAAGATCCAAAGATAAATAATGCAGTAGACAAAAGAAGAGCTTGATAGGCACTAATTCAGAAAATAGGTTACAACTGATTGAAACATGAAACAACAAATCCAAAGTGGTCTCAGAATCAAGAAAATAAGTTAGACATAACGTACAAAGTACCTCTTAAATGGGTAAAAACTTATCTCAACAACCGAAAATCAGATCTTCCCTCTATTTGTTGTTATACCCTAAAGTGGTTTCAGAAATAGGCTACATCTTGTACAAACATTGGACAAAAAAATCCCTAAATGGTTTGAGACTTTAGAATAGAAGGTAGACACAATGTACAAAAGTGAGAATATCTCTTAAACAGGGAAAACTCATCTCAACACCGAAAATCCAATCTTCCCACGGATTTTTTTCTCCTCCTTCCCATTTGAGTAAAGACTCCTAACCTCCTACAAGTTCAGCTGCCATATTATAACAGTTACCTCTTCACTTGTTACAAGTGTTTCCCCCATTACCGTCCCAAAAGAATCTCCATGGCTTCACATGCATAGACATAATAACTGAAGCCTCTAAATATCATAAGATTACGCTCAAGGGTAAATTATTGAACAACCAGTGAAAAACATCATGGTGATTTTATATTTCAGTTTCTGATTATTTGAAAGCATCTGATTCTCCTTTTTCCTCCACTTGTGAAGTTTCTTTCCTCTTTCCAACTCTATCGGAGTACTTGGCAAAAGCTGCAGAAAGGGCAGACTTGACAGTAACTTCGGGTTCTTTCTTCCTACGTTTGCTCACATCGTCTACATCATCTTGTTTGTCTTCAATCAAGGAGGAAGATTCAGTATTGTTCCTGATCGATGAGCCTGGACTAGCTGGCTCATTTTGAACAGAAGTATCTGGAAAGGCCTGCCAGCTTGAGTCCACCCGTTTGAAAGGTTCATGAAAGGCGTCAAACAAGCGCTTGACCTGTCATTGGGAAGATTCAGATTTTGTTGGTTAATATAAGTGAGCAAAATGGCTCAAGATCATGCACCAATGCTACAAAAAATGGGCAAGTGCAAATCAATTGCCCTTTGCAATTTCACTATTGGTAACATTAATATACCTTGCGCTCTCCTATGCCAGGGCAACGAGCTAGATCTTCCATAGATGCACCCATAATGTTAGAAAGAGACTGAAAAGACAAGAAAATAGCTTGATGAAAGTGCTTTCGTGAATTAGATCACTCTACGTGTGTCTCTGCGTGCACTAAAAGCCAGCATACGTACCCCAAATGTGGTACCAAGGGTGACAACATCAGTCTTGTTAACATGCCGTACTGTTGTAAGGGCATGTGTTAGCTACAGTTGAAAATAAAATAGCTTCAGCACAATTGGTGGCCATGCATCGAATGTAATCAATTTACGAAAAGCATCCTTTATAATTTACTTTTGAAATTATTAAATAAAACCCATAAAAATTAGCAAACATAAAAGAAGAAATATAACCATACCCGTGATAGATAATCTGTATCCATTTGGCCTTGAATAATGTCTGCAGGCTTGTTTTCATAAACTTTTATGGTCTCCAAGTACCGGCCACATTCCTCCAGACTATAACAACAGTACAATGGAATCACATAAAACCGATTAGACAGGTAAGAGAAGGGAAATCTTGGCAGATGCTACTACAGATATTGAAACTCACATGCATGTTGATGCTACATTAATCTCAAGCTCCTTTATATGGAAGAAATTCTGCTAAACCAAAAGCTCGGAAAGAAACTACGATAAGCATTTCTCCTTCCAAGGTGTATGTATTAATTGAGTCACAAAAAAAACAGTTGGAAAATAGATAGTGACATTAACATGCTTCATTAAGTTGCAACAACCAACTTTTTTCCTTAACAATAAATTTTGATTGCATGTTAAATTTTCTACTCAGTTTGATAACAAGTTCACAAGAGTGTAGTAGATAACAGCAGCAGACTCGTGCTCCTAACAGTAAAGAAAAAAAAATTATATCTTCAGTATGCATACTTCACAAGCAGTTAAAAGTAAAGTCAATTGCACCTCCATCCACATAGGAGCGTACAGTCGTGAAGCAAAGCTGTTTTTGTAACTTCAAGTAGAGGCTTTATTACATCTTCCTGCAATCAACAAGAAAACAACAGAGAAATGTCACTTCCTCTGTATAGATAGCAAAACAGGTATAGTTAATTATAAATTTCTAGGTAGATCACTGGAAAACATAAACTAAAATAGATGGTATAGAAGTTTGAATGAGTGCCTGACCACATCAACATGGCATAAAACCACTCGAAGCTTGAAATTCTTCTGCAACTCCCTAATTCTATAATACAAGTAGTCTGGATGCAGAAGATGATACCGAAGACTGCATTAAATCATCCAACTAAGTTAAGTTGATGCAAAAAAATAGAACTATAATGAACCCAACTAGTAAAGGAGGAACAACATGTAAGATATTGAAGTGACCATGGATAGGTAACAAGGAATCTAGAATAAAAGCAAGCCCACAAGGATAAACTATATAACATAGTCAATACACTGAATTGAATAATAAATATTTTTTCCAGTCATGAAAACATGCAATTATCCCACGAAACGCCACAGTAAAACTAATAGAGCATGCATCAGGATATCCAGTGTCGATTGACGCTTTGATATGCATTTTCAACGACTGATATTTTCCAGAAAACTTAGAAGAATCACTGTGTATTGGCGTTGAAACTGACGAGAGCAAGTGCGCAACAAACAAACTCTAGAACATCTAAGTTCAGAAGAGAAACTTAATAAGAAAAGAGAAAATAACCTGAGATAGAGAGCACAGGAGCTTTGGCCAAGCATGTAGTCACAAACAACATCGGCAAACGCCCATCTAACGTTCCTAATGTGTTTGAGCAAGGGGTTTCCCTTCTGCAAAACGGAAAAGAAAATTCACTTCGTGACACTAATTAATAATACAAGAAACACGTTGACAAAATAATCACCTAAGATTATGCACGAGAAAAAAACAATATGAGAATTGAATTAGAATGCGCTAAAATCATAGCGATTGTCGTACTTTTACGATAACAATTTTAAAAGGCATTCAACCTGTCTGTGGCTCACAAGAATTGAAGTGCGATTTTGAGAGGCCTGAGAGGAGGGTAATTTTGATGAAGATGCAGCAGCAGCAGTAGCGGGAGACGGTGTCGAGGTTGAAGATGGAGCATCCGATTGAGCAGTTTCCCTAATAAACAAAAGAATTAACAGAAGGAACAAAATATTAACCGTTATGGCGATAATGAGTAAAGAATTAGGATGCAGAAATTAGAAGCGTGTATACCTGGGTTGTGGAGGAGGTGGTGGAGGAGGAGCGTAGAACTCAGAGGATTTGACGAAGGCGAAAGCTTGGGAAAAGGATTGGGAGGGAAGGAAGAGAGATGGTGGAGTCGACTTTGCCTGTGAACTTTCTACTACTTCCTGATAAGAAGGTATTCTTATCACCACTGAACTCTTCTTCTGCTTTCCATCACTGTTTTTCTCTTCTTCCTCCTTCTGCATCTTTCTACTTTCTCCGCTTGCGCCTTCAATTCGCGCGAACTTCCTCCAACTTGTTTTTCACGGTCCTCTTCACGTGCGAGTGTCAACTGGACTTGGGCTTGGGCTTGGGCTTGGGCAAGCCTCATTGCAATGTTCGGGTTCATTCTTCTTTTACCAATTGAACCGTGGGAAAATCAAAATTTCACCAATATCCAGACGTACATACAATTTGAAATTTTTCGTAATTATGGAGACATGGGAAGAAACCATGAGGGTGTTAAGAGAAAGAGCCTAGATTGGGCCTTTTAAAAAGCAATGTTCTTCTCAGGACCGTACAAAGACCATGAAAAAAAAAAGTCTGTGGCAAAACATTATTATTGATGGAGTATGTCTCACCACAGTTTTGTTCTTAAAAAATATCTAAAATGTTAGAAAGAAGAAAATATTTAAACTATCTTAGACCTTGATTTTTAAATGATGTGAGATTATTAGACTGTCTTTAACCTAGAAGGATTGTGTAGCCATAACAAATACGGATGACAAAGTGGACCGGTCCGATTCGTTTAGGCTCGTCCTGCACTTGGCATACAAAATGCAAGTCGAGTTGACCCGTTCCACATTAAAAATGCAGGCTGAAAAGTCTAATCCACTCATATAAGTTTTGGCCTACGAGTCGGCCTACTTTTTTATTTATTTATTATTTAAAAAATTATGATAAAGCTTTTAATATTTAACAAATTGAAAAACTTTAAAGAGTTCACAAAATTAAAGAAAAGTTTTGGAAAGTTAAATGATAAATTGATAATTTAATATGTTCATTATATTCAACCTCAAACTTTGATGTACACAATTCAAATTTTAACACATTTAAAAATAAATAATACTATAACACTCACATTTTCTACTCGTACCAAAATTTGAAATGTTCATACAGAAATTTAAAAAAAAAAAAATCGATATATATTTGCCTCACAATTTTTTTTTTTACGAATCTGTGAACCGACCCATCGACTCAGGTCCACGTTGTCCCCCTGCTGACAAATTTGATGTTGAGGAAATGTTAGTATCAACACAGAAAGAGATTAAAGTTTGGTGAAGATGTTCACGTTATCCCAAGGAGTGAGTTGGTGGGTATTGAAAGATAGGTGGGTGGATACTGTGGCGTATGTAATTAAGGATTTGTGGGTGAAAAGGGTAGAAAGTAGTTGAAAACTGAGAGAGAAATTGAAAAAGTGATAACAAAACTCAGTCACGCAACGTGCCTACTCCGTCCAATTAATTTCTCTACTTTAAGGCCTTCTACAACTGTTTCTTACCAATGGTCCCTCCCCAATCTCTACCAAACATTATTCATCGTTTTTCTCAACAATGGCTGTCTTACATGGCTGCTATATTATTAAAAAGAGGTCGTAATAATGGCCAACAACGACTAATAAGACCATCCAGTTGAACCAATTTGGATTCTTTATTCAATTTTCATGTATTGTTTTTTAATCGTGTCTTCATAATATATTAAAACACTTTTTAAATGCTAGTGTATTTTTATTAAACAGTTTACAAGAATACAGAGAAGGCTTAAGAATTTTAAATTCAGTTCAAATTAAACGGCTTAAGAATTTTATATTCAGTTCAAAATTCAGTACATTTATTATGAGATGTTCCGATATAATCAGAGGGAAACTTTTACCGCAATAATATTTTTGAAAATCTAACATAAAAATAGTTAAAGTAATTACCACATTTTCTGCTAATGTATACAGATACTTTAAACTCCTGTAATAAAGAAGAATAAAGTGAGACAGAATAAAAAATTTAATGTTATGTCTAAACATTATAATGTTTCCAACATTTAAAGACCGGATAATTTAGTTCGGATGAAATGTGTGTCACCTATAAATAAATATGAAATAAATAAGAGAGAATAATTCAGGAAAAGTAAAAGATTATGATATTTTCATAACCTTTCTTTTTTAATAAAGTTTATTTTTTAAAACACGTCAAACTTTTTTTTTCTTTGAAATCATATCAAAATTTTCTTTCATCCATTAAATAGTATTATTATTATGTGTACATTATAAAAAATTTATCAACAAAATTTTATTAAAAAATAATTTTTCAAAAGAAAAGAACATTAAGATGTCTACGGACATTTCAAAATTAAGCTTTCAAGTTGTTTTTCAAAAAACAAAATAAACTTTCTCTCAGAAAAAAGAGAAAGAAAACAAACTAAAAATATCATTATTGAAACAGTATAGAATAATTGCTGCAATAGGTAATGGTCGTAGCCAAGAACCTTCCATATTTGATTGTCTATTTTTCTTGGGTTTATAACTTTTATTTTTAATTAATTAATTTTTTCAAGTTTATAAGTCTATAATCTTAGTTTTCATTTAGTTTACTCCTTTTTAATTATTATGTTGACTTGGTTATTTTTCAAGGTAATATCTCTTATAATAGGATATAATGTCTTCTGATAAAAAGTTGAAAATATGTCTATTGGTATATATCTTTTTTGTCTTGGATATAGAAGAAAAAACTATCTCAAGTCGGCGATAGATTTTGTAATAGTCCACTGATGATAAATGTCAATCTACGGAAGTAATAATATACTATATTAGTTTTACTTTCATTAAATGCATACGAAATATTTTAACTCATTTTAATTATGAAAAGCATTTATCCAAAAATAAATACTTCAAGTCAAATTCCTAGTTATAGCTTCTAAGTCAACCCAATATTTATCTTTGATAGCACCACCCATTTCATTAAAATATAATGGGATGAATTTTACTCAAATGTGGTTAAATCATGTTACACTGTATTTTTATCTTCTTTTCATTTTTTACAAAAGCAACCGGTGACCTACTCATTAAAAGAATATAGTATTATTACAAACAGGATACAACACGACAGGTAAAATAACTTTTATTATTCGTAGGATAAATATTTTTTTTACTCGTTATTATATTTATATTGGTATCCATTATATAGATATCTGTTATTTTTTTAATATCTATAGACATTAACAAATATTTGTAAAAAAAAAAATTAATAACATATTTAACCATAAATTTAAATTATAATATATTACATTACAAATAACTCATTTAAAAAAAGTAAATAACAATTTATAAAAAAATTAAATTTTTTTAAAACTAATTAATAAAAAATAATTCATTTAAAATTTTTATATATTTTTATCATATTTTTTCTAAAAAAAGTTAATTTAAATTAGATTATAACATACATGAGTATTAATTATGATACTCGTACTCATCTCTTTAATATACAAATATAAATATTATTGGTATTCATTATATATTACATATGAATATTCATTTACGATATTATCTTTTATTGGGTTTTATTGAGAGTGAATGCATATTGTTTTAACTCTAGTTACAAGTGACATTAATATTCTTTTCTAATAAATTTTAATTATAAATATTATGAATGATATAGTATGTTTATAGAGATTTTCTTGAAGATATCTATTTATGTTTTGAGAGACTTTTTATGTGATTTTATTGAAAGTTTGAAGTCATGAAATGTCATACGAAAAGCATTGAATGGTAACTGGGTATTTAATTGCAAACGTCAAGGATTGTGTTTTGGGGTATTTTAAAGTCAAATAAACCATCATTCTAATTTAGGTCATTTTTCCACCCTTGCCTATAATTCTGGCTGCCACAAAACTTTAATTAATTGACCGGGTCAAATTATGTCAATGTTTTAAATTAAAAAAAGAAAGTCGCACTTTTATTAAAATAAAAATTCTTTCTTTTCGGAATTCGTTATTCTTGTTGTTTTTATATCGTTTCTTTTAATATTCGATGAAACAACATGACACAAATATAATTAAATACAATAAACAAAAGATATAAACCTTTTTTATATTCTCCTCCAAAGATAAATTGCATAAAAAAAATATTCTTAATTACTGAGCAACAAAAAAGTTTTTTCCATAATATTATTAAAGGTTAAATATGTTTTTACCTCTCAAGTTTTAGTGGATTTTGGAATTAATCTCTTTTTAAAATTTTTTATCAATTTAGTCATTCATATTTATAAATGCATTGATTTAGTTTTTCTTACCAAATTTTATTAAATTTATTTGACATTTTAAACGCATTTTATGATAATATTTGAGTTAACATCAAAGCGGAGATGTGTCAAACGATATAACAATTAAATACTATCATGAACTGCGTTTAAACCGTCAGATGAACATAACAAAATCTGGTTAAAAGAATTAAATTCATGCATTTTTAGAGATAAAAGACTAAATTGGTCAAAAAATTTGAAAATTGACCAATTTCAATTTCACTAAAACTTAGGAACAAAAACATATTTAACCCTATTATTAAATTATAACTATACAAAGTTATAAATACAGTTAAAAATATGATTGTCGACACATTCATAATGTATTTATTATAGTACTAACTACTTTCACTAATCAATTTTAAACTGATTTTAGCATTAGAAAACTTAGCATATATTCACCAAACAAAATTCCCGAACATAAAGAGAATCGCATTATATTTAGTATATCAAAAGATTGTTAAGTGGACGTTGAATCCAACATCCAAAAATAATAACTAATGTAAATATTTAGCAAGTTGGCCAAATTAACTTTATTGATTAAATTTAAATAAATCTTGGATTAAGATCAACTTAATTAGAGTTTCAAAACTTATAAATTAATCTTGTCTTATATAAATTTTGACTTTAATTAAACCGGAAATGAAACTTTTTTATCTTAAAATGAGTGAAATTATATCATCTCTTACTCTCATGATGCCACTCTAATAAATTAAACTCAAGGTGAAATGTTTTGACTCATCAATTTACCTAAAAAAATCATTTATTTGAAGAAATAAATTAGTACATTTATCCGTAAGAAACACGAGATTTTTCTAAAAAATCTAAATTTAATTTTTTTAATTTTAATTTTTTTAAAATATTTGAGTTTAAGTTTATAATTCTTTTAATATAATAATATCATAGTCGTCGATTAGAGTTTATCCTATCAAAATTTATTATTTATTACCTTTATTTTTTCAGATACTATCAGATCACTCATTCATACCAAGTCTCACATCAAAAAACACACACATATATATATATATATATATATATATATATATATATATATATATATATATATATTACTTATCCAATTTTATTCTTTAACAAATAATATTTTTTAAAATTAAAATAATTATCACACAAAATTATTATTGTTTTTTAAAAAATATTTATTTTTTAAATTAAAACAATTATTAATAACAAAATTAATTATTTAGAAAATAAATAAAAAATATTTTATATTTTAAATAAATATATATTTAATTTTATTATTAATTTTTTATTATTTATTATTATAAATACGTAAAAGTTTATATATTAAAAATATATTATTATTAAAAAAAATAAACACACTAATTTTGTAATTATATATTTTCATATTTCGATATAGTATAAATAACTTTGAAGGTAGAGATTTTGAAACGAGTTTGGCCCGTCAGTCGATTCCTTGTCCGTCAAAAAAATGTGGGTTGAGTTGGAGTTACAACCCTCGCATAGCTTGTTGGTCCATCTTTTTTGTTTGATTTTTAAAATTAAAAATCATTAAAAAATTAAATCTCTATAGTATATTTTTGTATAAATATAAATATGTAATATTGTTATAATTTAAATCATTGACACTTACAAATTAAGTTCTAATTATTGATTATAAAAAAAACTTTAATATGTAGATATAATAATTATTTTAATTTATCCAATCAAAATATTAATTAATCAATTATAAAATATTTATATGATTAAATATGGTCTACATATTTATTTATAAGTATATATACAAAAACAAAATTATAAATAAAAATATTTTAAAAAAAAGTTATAAAAAACAGTAAAAGGTTAGCCTTGTTACATGTTATGTTTTTTGACCCGTTTTTTTGAGTGGTGATTCAACTCAGATTGATTCTTTTTTATGGGTCAAAGACTGTATAAGTTAAAACGAACCGGGCTGAACCGTTTTGCCACCATATTTGAAGGTATTATATTTTCATATACTATATATTTCCATATACTATATGTTTCTATTTTCCATATTTCCATAATGTATTATATCAAATGATATTATTCTTTGAATACATACATTACTTATTCAATTTTACTCTTTAACCAATAATATTATTTTAAAATAAACTAATTTTAATAAATAATTATTTACTAATTTTACTGTTAATTTTAAATTGTATGTACTCGTAATAATACATATATTTCTATTTACTATAAATAAAACATATAATAAATCAAAGCCATATCTTTTAAATAAATGCTAAAATATATTGATTGTTAAAATGTGAATTTAAATGATTTAAAAAATAGAAAAATAATATGAATAATGTATTATTTATAAAAAGCAATATATAATTACTACTGCCATCAATAACAATAGGTTAATATACATAATACATAATATACAGTATATAATATAATATAATATATAACATTATATAATATATGATATTTAATATAGATAATTTATTTTTTGTGTTTAAATATCTAATTTCTACAAATATTTTTATTGAACGCTATGAAAAATAATGTTTTATTTAAAAAAATTAAGAAACTTCTGCAAATAACACTTTAGCACGAATGAACAATGTTAATATAAATTTCCATCACAATATTAACTATAAACCATTGGGAACAATATATTTGTTATTAAACTAAATTCAAATGCAACCCACGTGATTTTTGTATAAATCTAAATTTTATTTTATTTTTAACTCAATATAATTGTTTATAAGACAACATAATTGTATCTGAAATTATTAAATAATAATAAGTGATAATTAGTAATTTAACAATTAATATTGAATTGTGAATCAAATTTTATTAATTAATATATGATATATTAAAAAGGTAATTCATGTTTGGTTTTTAAAAAATGTAATTAAATTTAATTAATCAAAAAACAAATTAATCATATAAATTAGTCTGTATAACTCTTAATGTTAATAGTAATAAAATATACCTAATATTAATTAGTCATTACAACGAATTTTTTCATTAAATATAATTAATAATTTGTGAATCTCTCTCTCTCTCTCTCTCTCTCTCTCTCTCTCTCTCTCTCTCTATATATATATATATATATATATATATATATATATATATATAATAAATATATACATTTTATACAAATTGAACTTGTTGGGAATATTTTAAACACGTGGTAGCTCCTAACACTTCTTTAATTCTCTCTTAAAAAAACTCGACAATAAAAACTAATATATTATTCGAGGCTTTGATAGCATTTTTGTATTCTACATTAAATTTAGAAGCGTCTCAACACTTTCTTAACATAAATTTAGAAAATTATTAGTAATACTTTAATTATAGTAATAATGATATATATATATATATATATATATATATATATATGTATAAATGGATTTCCATTATTAGTAATATTTTAATATTTTAATTATAGTTATAATATTATAAAATAAAATGAATTTTTTAAATCTCAAGAAAACTAAACAATAAAAACAAATATATTATTAAATTTGATAACATTTTTATGCTCTACAATAAATTTAGAATCATATCAACACTTTCTTAACTTAAATATGAAAGATTCTTAGTAATATTTTAATTATAGTAATATAATGGTATTTATAAAAATGGTTTTCCATTATTAGTAATATTTTAATATTTTAAATATAGTTATAATGATATATATAAAAATAATTTTTCATTAATAGTAAAATAGATAATTCAAATGAATAAAATTTAAAAAAATATCGATATTTTCTCAACATAAAATTTGATAAATTCTTTTGAAATGTTGCGACCTTCAAGTTTATTCATAGGATATAAAAATATATTCATTACGAAATATATGTTAATTTTATTTTCGTTTATATTGCATTTTATTTTTCTTCCCATCCTTCTAACATGTTTTCGTTCCATTGCATATACAAAATCAATGTTAGAGTTATGGATAAAATATATTTAACGACTTTTGTGTTATTTGATAAAGATATCTCTACATTATTCAATGAATCATGTTATAAGATTTTTGAAACTAATGGTACATTCTTTAAATGCGTTTTTTACACTTTTCTCATTTATTTATATTCTAGACCCTCATATTGAAAATTTGGAAGTTTGACATAATTTGTATTCTAGATACAAAAAATTAGATTACATTGTTGGAGATGAATTTGAGAATATGGAATATAAATCAACAAATGTAGAAACATCTCTATCGAATAGCACAAAAGTCGTTAAATCTGTTTCATCCATAACTCTAGTCTTGATTTTATATACGCAAGTAATGGAAAAAAAAACATGTTACAAAATGCTAATGAAAAGGAAGTGCAATGAGAATGAAATTATCATACATTTTGAAATAAATATATTTCCATTAGTACAATAAAATGCTTCATTAATAATCAAATTAGTCACCAAAAATTGTTAGTCATTATTAATGGCGGATCTTGACCAACATTGTTGGGGGAGCCAAAATAATACACCCAAAATTTATATATTTAATTATCGTTATTAATACAATAAAAAAATAAATACATAATTTTGTATAATGAACATTAACAAAACAAAAACCACAAAGGCTTTCATTATATTATTATAGTTTATTAGGGGTGGGCATAATATACTGAATTGTACTGATCCATGGTTAACTGCATTGTTTTATACTGAACAAAACTGAACTATTTGTAATTAAAACTGAACTTAACTGTTTTTCAGTTCAGTTTCAACAAACCAAACTTATATCAGTTAACCTATGTACGAACTAAACTGGGTGTCCCTTTCCTATTCTATATTAGAACAGTCTCCATTTCTTTTGTTTCAATCAGCACCAATTGTTACAGTAAAAAAACTTAGATTTTTATGTTTGAAAGCTAATAAACAAGGTTCAAAAAATACAGACAATGATAAACTTTAATGAGAAAAAGAACCAATTTGGATGCATGTTTTTTTTGCAAAGAAACCATTAAAGTTATTGACGTATTTGTTAAATATGGACTTCCTCTACAAATTAAAGAGTATTTGTTAAGCACCGATAGGATGTTAATATGTTTTTCCATTTCTATTTTAAAAATATATATCTTTATTTAAATTCAAGTCCATGTGAATAATAATTCAGCCCTTCTTACATTTATATATATATATATATATATATATATATATATATATATATATATATTTTTTCTATATTTAAATTCATCACTTGTATTTTACTTAAACATACATTTTATAATGTATTTACAACTAATAAGATGGGTATTAAGACATGTTTAAAAGAAAAAAATTAATAAAGTTGTAAAATTAGTTTTCCTAAACACTTTCAAACTTTGGTTTAAAAATAGTATAATTTAGTTTAAAAGTAGTATAGTTTGATTCAAAATTAGTATAATTTAGTTCAAAAATAGTATAGTTTGGTTTAAAAAATAGTGTAGTTGATTCAAAATCAGTACAATTCGATTCAAAACAGTGAAATTCAGTTCAAAACTAGTGCAATTTAGTTCAAAATCAATGTAATTCAGTTCAAAAACAGTCTAGTTAAATTCAAAAGTAATGCAGTTCAGTTAAAAAATAGTTCAATCCAGTTCAAAAATAGTGCAGTTCATTTCAAACTTAGTGCAGTTCACAAAACAGTTCAGTTTATAACAGTTCAGTTCATATTATAGTGCAGTGCAGTCCAGTACAATTCAGTTTATTAGAAAAAAAAACAATGCAGTTCAGTTCGTCTGAATTGTTTTTCAGTTCAGTGCAGTTCAGGCGAACTATTTTTTAGTTCAGTGCAGTTATTGATAGTGCAGTGCAGTTCGGTATATTTTGTCCAGCCCTATAGTTTATAATGTTATTAATGTACATAGATTGATTCAACAAGTCTTCACAAACTTTCATTGCATTGTTATGCGGTGAGCAATGACTATCTCCAATGTGGTTGAGAAATGCACATTTTTTTTCTTGCATTAACCTTTTCCGATGATCTAAAACCTTGTTTAGTAAACACATCTAACCTAGGACGACCATATAGCTTTGAACTGAATAGATAACATGCCAAACAATAAGCTCTATCATTAGTTGGGGAATACTCTAGCCATGAAAGAAAAATTTTAAACCAATTAGATTGAAATCTCCTTGGATGTTTTTTCTTTAAAGATAGTTTTCAAGTTGTATTTCATATGGATCCCATTTTAAATAAGCTCTTCTAATTTCATCTTTTTGGCTTATTGGATATTCCCATATTTGAAGAAGTTGTTTTGGATTACTTTCCAAATAATTAATATGAAACTCCTCACATATAATTCTTTGAACCTTAAGAAATGGCTCCTCTAACTGAAGAATTGGATCATCAATATCATGATTCAAAATATCTAAAGAAGTTGAATTTGTCGTGTTTTCATCTTCAGATATATATTATTTTTAATCTATTCTTTATCATTTATATCTATTATTCAGCCCTTTATCATTTTAAAAAAATAAATATATTCTTTTATTCTTTATCAATATAACTATTTTAAAATACAATTAAGACTAAAATATAATTTATCATAATCTAATAAAAAATTGAGAGACGTACAAGGTAAAGGAAAAATTGATGATAAATTAAATTTAGTTATAGAAAAACACACAATATAATATTTTTTCTCCTATGTTCATAAAATAAAAAATTAATATATAAGATTTTCATGAAATAAATTAATAAACTAATATTTCACTATCAAGTGAGACAAAAGAGAATTACCTTTTTTTCTTTTTCAAGAATAGAAGAGAATACATGAGAAATGAGAGAAAAAAATATATCTTTTTTTTTTCAAAAACAAAAGAAAGCAATTATAAACAAAATGTTGTACTTTAAAAAAAGCATTTAATTTATTATTAATTTTTAATAATAAAAAATTGATTACTAAAATAGTCATTAATATAAATAAAAAATTATAATTGATCACTAAATTTGTAGTGCATGTACTATAAATAAACTTGAAGGCCAGAAGAATTTCTGAAATTTTATGTTAATAAAATATTGATATTATTTTAAATTTTATTGATTTGAATTTCAATTATCTATTTTACCGAAAATTATTTTTATTTTTATTAAAAAATGTAAAAATTATTATTTTGTTAAGATGATTTTATCCTTATAAATATTGTTAAATGGTATCATTTTTTTTCCTTTTTTTTATAAAAGAATCTCTCCTATTTTGTCTTTGTTTTTTTTAAGATAATACATAATTCTTAAAATGTTATTAATAAAAAAAAGCGATTATAAAAAAAGAAAACTTTATTTTTTAACTTATAATGACAAAATTTACTAATCAAATACATTATTATTTTTTTCTACATCTTATTTATGTCGGGTTCTTTTCCAGGCTGGTGAGGACAATTTCGATTTTCTGACATGCATGTTCTTCCTCCTTCGTTGTGGTAGCTTTTCTTTTGAATCTCCTTTTCGAGTCTCATCATGTTTTTCGTTTTCATTTTTTATCTTCCTTCCAGTTACCCAAACTCACTACAAGAATCACCAAAGTAAAAAAAAAAAGAAAAAAATAACAAGGTTCATGTATAATCTGTACACGTAATGTGCATGCCATTTTCCCTGCGGATCTCCTGTGCCTCCAAACAAAAATCTAGCTTTTTGTTCTCATCGCTGCCAAAGCTTTCTACTTTCTGGGCATTCCCTTTTAGCTGAACCGGTGACAAAGATTATGGCTTACGAAACCATCACAATTCACGACTCCAGCTAATTTTCTTCAACGCAAAACAAGTGTGGCAAATATTATACACGTCTTCCCAATTTCAGACCAAAAAATAAACCGTGGCAGAAAAAAAATCGATTAATTCAATAAATTAAGGAACAAATTCAAACAGAATCCACAGCAGCCGGCGGCGGAAAGGGCGCAGCAGCTGATGTTCCTGCGCCGCCGTTATTGGCCACCCTTGGCGACCTAACGGAAGAGGCCCTCACTAAGAAGGGCGGCGCCATAGTGAAAACCCAGCGGTCGGACTTAAAGCCCTGGTCCAACCGCCGCGAAGACCTCCCTCTGCTACTTCCCTCGCCGGTTCGATATCCACGCCGCGAACTACCTTCCCTTGGCAACATAACCAAGCTTCTCGCTCGATGAAGTTCCGGGTTGAGAAGTATCTGTTTTCTAACTTCCTCGGGAAGCCTCAAGGTGAACCGCTCAGTGTCCTCGCCGGGTTGAATCAGCGAATGACCGGTCGAGTGAGAGCGGGGGAACCGGCGGGGGCGGCCCGACCGGGAGCCTCTAGTGCGGTTCCGGTTCAGCGTCTGGTTTAGGCTGAGCAATTGAGGGGGTTCAGAGGAAATTGGAAGCTTAGGCTCTTGCTGCTGTTCGGGAAGAGGCTCGACGGCGTCGTCGTGGGCCTCGGGTTGGGCTTCGGATTGGTCCTCGATGTCGTTCGGAGCATTGAGAACTGGAATTCCCCTGACGGAGTCTCCGGGCTCGGGGACGAGGTTGGCGCGGCAAACGGGGCAAGTAGTGTGGGAGGCGAGCCACTCGTCGATGCACTCCGGGTGGAACACGTGATCGCACTTGGGGATCAAACGCAGCGTTTCGGTGTCTTCGAACTCGTTTAAGCACACCGCGCACTCCAGCGTCCCCTTTCCAAGCTTGTGGATCTTCACCACGGAGTACTCGAGCGTGGGGAACGTGTCGATGACCGCCTGGTCGAGGCCGCGGCGGGGGCGGGCGGTGGCTCCGGTGAGGTTGCGGATGCTGGCGGAGGGGGTGTCGGCGCAGTGGCGGATGTAGATGGAGAAGAAGCCCATGAGGAAGACGGCGGCGATGAGGATGACGATTATGATGGCCATGGAAGGGCTGAAGCGGTTGTAATACGATTCGTTTTGGTTGTTAGGAGATTGTGCAGCCGCAAGAGGAACGATGAGGAGGAGGAGAAAAAGGTAAATTCCTCCATTTTCTCTAGAGCCACTTGAGTTCTTCATTTGGCTCACTGTGTAGAGGAAGGTGAAACTCTAGAGAGAGAAGAAAAAAAAAAGGGTATGAGATTTTATAAAGTGAAGAAGAAAAAGAGGAAGCGCTTATAAATGATTCGTTTTTGTTGAGTGATGAAGGGGAAGAGAAGGTTCATAGGTTATGAAGTCTTGGTTGAAGTTACATCGGATTTTGGTCAGAGACGGTGTTCCACAGTAACAATATAATTCGTGTAATCACCCCAGAAACTTCCAAACTAAATCATATCATTTTCTAACTGCCTTTTTTTTCCTCATTTTTTTATAAAATATTACTTTCTGTTTTTATTTAGTCAACTATTTCATTCCATCTTACACACGCGTCTCTCTCTTTTTCCTCGCTCCTTACATAATCTATTACGTTTCTTCTGTAACTATTCAAGGAAAAAAGTAATGTATTTTTTATTTTTAATTTCACATCTATTCAACTCTTCACCACCTCGACTAATATCAATTACTTCTGTCTATGTATTGAATGAGATTCTCGAATATATAGCTTTATCATGATTTTCTAATGTTAATAATACATGTAAACACCACCAAAAAAAATGTTACCAATTTTAAAAAGAATACAAAATACATTAATTTTTTCCCTAAATGATGTATTAATTATAACTTTTGTACTATATTCAACCATGTTAAACAACAAAAACAACGAAATAGTTTTTTTTTTATTCTTTCTTTTCACTCACACTGTCTAAAATGCATATTCTCATTAATCAAAACTGAAAAATAATATTATTTTATTTTTTTGCATGAAGAAGCACGTCCCTGGCCATGCAAAATAAGTAAAAAAATGATTTTGTGGCATTTGTAGCACAACCACGTTGAACTCCACTACACTCCAATTCTGAGGATTTTGTCGTTTAGAGTTAAGGGAAAGTGAGAAAAACTCAAAGGATTTCTCTCATTTGGAATTTTATGAAACTGTTGGTTTTCTTGTACCTTGAAATCTCGCAATCAATTATATGTTTGGATAGATAAATTTCAAACTAAACCAAATGTTATGAAGGAAAATATAACTAAATGAGAACCTCTAGACTTCCCAATTTTTTTATATAAAGATCATTTGTCTGTCATGTTTTGTAGTATCAATAAGTAGTTGACTTTTATAACAATGAAACATTTACACCATTATGTCTTTTACACATATATTTAATATTGAATGGAGGATATTAATGTTACACAGAAAAATATTAAAATTAATAAATATAACTTATAATGTGTTTGTTTGAATATAATTTAATGTAATATATAGTAATAACAATTGTAATAAATGTATAATAATATTAACATTTGTTAGTAAATACAAATTAAAAGATTAACTATTGTGTATTTATTAGATATTCATAAATAGCATACACTAACATAATATCAATAAGTACATATAAAAACAATATTATAATTAATATTAAAGGATATAATTAGTCATTTTTTTGTATTAATAATGTTAAATATATGTATTGTATATTATAAATATTACTATCGGTTCAGATGGCTTTTATATAATTATTAGCATATGATGTATTTATTATCATAAGTACAGAATATTATAGCATATTACAACTGAGATACGTAGAAAGATCCATTTCGTGTAATTCAATTTGACGCCACTAAAAAAATGTTTTACAAGGATACGAAACTTCTGTTACCAAAATCGGATACATAAATATAGAAACAAATATTAGTAACTATATAATCGAAATAAATAAATAAAATCTATTTCAGATATGACGTGTAGAGGCGAAAATGCCTATCGCTACTATACTTTGTCTGCAAATTCGTCTATGAATATTCTAATTATTTTTAGAGACAAAGTTGCACGATGAAGTTAGTCTAATAATCATATATACTCGCACGCTTTTACTCTTTAATATTTTCATAATTATAAAATATCAGACACAAAAACAATATATGTCATAGGAAAAAAAATTTGATTGTGTAACAATATTTCAAACTAGTTTATAGTAAAACCCTTTGACAACATTTGATTTTATACACTCAAACAACATTATGTTATGTGGAAAAAATATCTGAAAACGAATAGGAATCATGTTATTACAATCCTACTAGTTGATAATTACAATGAATATAAAATCATGAGTGATAAGGTGAATTAGTAATTAGATGAAAGAGAAAAGTCCTGACTTTAATTCTAATAATTTAAAGAAATAAGATTGATTTGAAGGATGTATAAAGAAGAATGAGAGAAGTTGTGAGTTTAATTAAAAAAATTAATGTTAAAATATTTTATTGGTCCATATTTTTGTACCAAAATCTCAATAGGTCTCCAAATTTTTTAGTCTTAATTAGGTTCATATTTTAAAAAATGCTTAACAATTAGGTTTATTCGGTTAATATGGTGTTAACATGGTTAAGGATGTGTCATGTGTCAGTTCCTATTTTTTTAAGTTTTTTTAATATTTTAATTTTTTTTGAATCTTTTATATTTAAAATTTTATTTAATTTTTTAACTTTTTTTTTTGAAAATTATTTATGTCATGTGTCACGTTAGTATTGTGCGACGTGTCAATTCAATATGGTGACACGTGTCAAGTCATTGTTTCAATCTCAATTTGAACCATATATTTGTTATTTTGATTCCACTTCAGTCCATTATTTTTTTTTTAATTTTTCAATTTCATTCCCTCCAAATTGAAACCAAATTTAAATTTTATATTAATGTTATAATGATATTTTTATTAAAATTTATATTTTATTAAATATTTTAATAATACTAAGTTTATTTAAATTTATATTTTACATTAAACTTTATTTATATTTTGTTTTAAAATTTTAAATATATTTATTTTAACTTGTTACAAAATTGTTTTAAGTAATTTATATATAAATGTTAGGTTAGTTTAAAAATAACTATTTTATAAATTTTATATTTGAATTTAAAAATAATGTCGCTAACATCATACTAATGGAATGAACCTAATTGTTACACATTTTTTTAAAATATAAACCTAATTGAGATTAAAAAAAATCTAAAAATCTATTCAAGATTTTGGTGAAAAAACATGGACTAATGAAATATTTAAAAAATAAATAAAACGGAATGGTAATGAAAAAGATAAATGGAAGAAAAGAGGATTTTTGTCTCTTGTCACATATCGCAACATGAAGTATGAGGACAAACAAATTCAACAACTTAATGTATCCAATAAGAATGGAGAGAAAAAAAGTAGTAGGCTTGGGTTATATCCAAAGCAATATTATATAAGGTCTTTCTATTATGACCCCTCGTTTAGAGAAAGATGTATAGAATTGGGTGTTAAACGATCACAATGTTATAAGCTCAATACAATATTTTTATTATCTCTAACCGAACACCTAGATTAGATAGATGAAATTATCGTAAATCCATAATAATAATAATATGTAATGGAAATTCTCTCTTTTTCGTTTACATTTTAAAATTTCAATTTTATTAAACTTTTTATATAACCATTTATCTCTATTTTTTTTTTTGTATTTATAGTTATTTTTCCATTTTTTTTTGATATATTTTACTTTATTTTTAATTTTTAATAAATATATTTATAAAATCTTACACAAACACAATAACGCCTAATCTTATGTATATAAATAAGGTTGATTTAGGATCTTGCTCAGAGGCACGATTAAATAAGAGTTAGCTTGCCAGAAATTGCGATGAGGATAACATTATTAATATTTTAATAGTGAACAGTGGATAACAATATGAAATGAATATTGATATTTTGATTCCTTTCTAGAACATGATTTCATTGTCTCTCTTTTCGTTTGACCTTGTTTATTTATTTTAAGTTTCTTGCTGGCGATTTTCTTGGTCGTGCAATGAATTTGATTTTGGAAGTTAAGCCACACAGCGGTCAAATTCTAGAAACGTAGATTGGACTTTGGTGGCTAATAAACTGTTGTAACTTGGGAGCTTCGCACCATACCTAACACTTCATTTCAAATCTTATCATCTCCTCTCTTTTTTTTTTTTTTTCAATACATCAAAAACATGTGTATGTGTCAATAGTAGCACTCAAGTGCTTTAAATATCACAAAAACCAACTCAAAATTTTAGGATTCATCAAACTGCTCAATCCTTTATATTAATTACTTTCGTTTCAGTCATAGTTACTCTTCATTAAAAACAGAATTGACTGACGTTATCACAATTTGATAAATATTGTATCTTTAATTGTCTAAAACTAATTTTTCTTTTTATCTCGGTAAAAAGTAATCTCTTTATTGAAAAATGTTGTTGATTTAGCAAAATTATTTCAAAAAATGACATGTTTAATATTGTTTTTGACTTTTGTAAAATCTTAGCAAAACTTGTTTTCTAATATTTTTTAGATAACTACAAACTGCATACACGTGTACATAAATAATTATTATGAAAATATCACGTTTTTCAAATTAAAATTAATCATGAATAAGTTTAAAGATTTCAGAATGCATAACCAAAGATATAGTTATAAAAATTACTCTCCAGCGAGATGTTTGACTATTATGGTTTGACCCTGATGACACAAACTTTGGTTCTGCTATTTTGTCAGATAAACTATTAGTACCTACCATGTATACGAACTTAATTAGATTATTAGAATCATATATAAAACTATTTTATTTTAAATATACTTTATAGAAAAAATAGAAGAACTCACATGATTACCCTATTAACATTATGTTCGCTTATACTTGTGATTGGGATCTTGTGTATCATTAGAAATTGTATGGGTCAATAAGATACAGTAAGTATTGAAGTTATTAATTTATACAAAGGTCAGAAAAGTATATCTACAATGTCATGTACAATTAACATGATGTTATTTACTGTTCAATAATAATTAAGGACTATATGCCCTATTATGAAAACTTTCTATGTTTAAATACAATCAAATTAATATATAATTTACTTGTCCGGCTCTAATAGATAATTTGGTTCACTAAGGCGCAGTATTATAGGATATTTCTATTTGACATAGCAACAAATTTTGTCTGTATGATTATGTTTGAATATCAAGTATCCCGTTATAATTGGTATATTTAGCAACAGTGGCGGAACTTGAACAAAAAACTTAGAGGTGTCAAATTCAAATTTGTATATATAAATTATTTTTTTTAATTAAAAAAAAATAGCTCTTCATTCTCTCCATTCAAAACAACATGATAATAGAAGAAAAAAATGAATATCATTCATTATCATAGCATAAAATAACCATAAAATAAACACAAAAATTTATAAATTTTTACATTTAGGATTATATTTCTTTGGAGAAAAATATAATTATTGTTTATATCAATTTCATAAAATAATTCCTAAAATTGTAATCGAGATTCATACTAATTTGGAAAACACTTAATTTGGGAGAGATTATGTAAGAATGTGTTATCAAATCTCTCTCTAAAAGATAATGTGAAAATACGTTTTTTAATATCTTTGTTCTTTAATATCCCTTTCTCAATTTATCTTTTTGTTTTTTTTTTCCTCTTACACTTTCTTAATAGTTTACCTTATAACTAGAAATAGAACATTAATTTCTTATATTAACAAAGTCTTTTATCAAGTTAATTTTTATTTTATCTTTATTTTATTTTTTATTATAATTTTTCATAATATAAACTTAATTTAAATAAAAAAATATTGTATAAAAATAATTTGAAAAATATATAAATATATATAACAATTAAAATAAAAAAAATTTAGGGGAGCCATGGCTCCCCTTAGTCATAACCAAGGTCCACTCTTGTTTGGTAAGATATCACGGTAAGTTATTATTGTTGGATATTGGACTCCTGTCCTATGTGAACAAAAAAACTCAAAACTTGAGAAGCTTATGTCTCACTTAACCTAGTGGAGAGAGGGCTACAAAATAAATAGAAAGGCAGAATAATAGAGTTAGAACATACTGAAAACTCCTGGCACGTAGAGAGAAAGGTAGAGCAAAAAATCTATTCACGTTTTTCATAGAGCTGCCACCGTAAAATTGGTACTGTGGATTCGTTCACCGTTGGATCAGACTGAAAATTTTACAGCAGGTTCGAAACACATTGTTCTTCATTCTGACTGGTCGAATCGTTGATACAAGGTCTGAGTTGGAAGATATTAATTTCACACTGTAGGCATAATTTTATAGGTTTTTCTTCCCTTTTCACGTTAAAAGTATTGGTGCCTTCATTTGTGTTTATGATGATTTATTATTGCTACTCTTTGATTGTTACTTCTCATAGATTGGCTAGGAACAACACAAACAATATACCAGATAATACAACGAATATAATTTCCTAACTTGAGGAGCAACGATCAAAGAGCAGCAATAATCAATCACCACAATCACAAATAAAGGCATCAAATGTGGAAAACCCCTCAAATCAAGCGTAAAAATCATGAGTCGTCCAGACCAAAGAAATAGTTTGATCAACAAGAGTACAAAAGAGTATCAATCAACACCACAAATTAGTGTCAATACCCAACCAAATTCCAAAGCAATAAAGCTTTCAAATAGAGAAGAACAAAAGAAAAAAAAAACCTATAAAATTATTGCTGCAGTGCGAAATTAATATCTCCTAACTCAGACCTCGTATCAACGATCCAACCTATCAGAATGAAGAACAATGTGTTCCGAACCTGCTGTAAAAATTTCAGCCTGATCCAACGGTGAACGAATCCATGGTGCCAATTTTACGGTGACAGCTCTGTGAAACACCTGAATAGATTTTTCCCTTTACGTCTCCCCCTATGTGCTAGGGTTTTCAATGTGTTCTGACTCTATTGTTCTTTCTTCCTATTTATTTTGCCGCCCTCTCTCCACTAGGTTAAGTGAGACATAGACTTCTAAAGTTTTGGATCTTTTTTCCACATAAGAAGGGAGCCCAATATCCAACAATTATCTTACTGATTTATCACATGAGTCTAAGACTCAAAGAGAGTATTATAAATAAGTATAGGAAGAGGGACTCTATGACGTGTTCTCTTTTCATATAGTCATACTCTCTCTTTCTATACAAGATCATATTCTCTTATTGACTTAACGTTTGCAAGTGAATCTTTTTCGCTTGGAGCAAGAAGGGATTCAATTTCATTCATCAGGAATATTCAAGTTACTACTCGGATGTTGTCACTTATACAAAAGTCTATGTTCCAAGTTCTGATATAATAATAAAAGAAACTGGTCCATTAAAGGAAATCAATGAAATTAAGGATTATTAATTCTTAATGTTTATTTCTAAACCATGAGAAAATTAATAAATTATAAGTAAGAGTTTAAGACTTTAAAAGTGTTTTGGGTGGCATCAATTGTTCTGTGGTAGAGATCAAGTGAGCCGGGTCACAATCGAATTGTGATACTTGGACTGTTACACTCTTAAGTAAAAAAAGTTGCGCCCGTGACTAATAACTATAACTTTTGACCTAGTGGTAATTGTTTATCTTAACAATTGTGACTAGTAACTATAGTTTTTGGCCATGTTGTTTAAGTGATCTTCTAATTTATTTTTTTTACCACAATAATTATATTTTTGTTCAATAAGACATAAAAAATAAATCAATGAAAAAAATCAGATAAATGTATTAATTTTTAAAATAAAAACCATCAATAATTACGCAAAAGTTCTACTTGCTTATTTCTTTTATAGATATAAAAATATACGAAAGAGACCATAAAGAGGTTAAAGTGCAGCACATTTTTCTTCATCAAGGCCAAACCATTAATCATTCCTTTTGTTTGTCATTAACTAACATCGACAAATTAATTAGACATGTATTTGCTATTAATGCTGACACTGTGGATACGAAAATAAATATGGTTTTGAAATTTTTACTACTTTTTTTAAATCCTTCTAATTTCTACTAAGGAGTAACTTCCTTTGCTATTTATTTTTATAACAGTAAGTTATTTCACACTTAATTTGACAAAAATTTGAATCCGACCAAGAAACAAAAATCGCTGTAAATGCTAATCAATTGGTTCTTTCTTTTCATACATTATTACTTATTTATGATAGGTGGCTTAAATCGATGAGATCACACACATATCACAAATAAGAAGTACAAGAAAAAACATGAAACAGAGAGAGGAAAATCAACGGTAATAACTCTCTTATCCATAACCGATTTGTGGTTACTGGTTACCAAAATGATGTTTTTGTATTAATTAATTAACACATTTAAGTCATGGAATGTAGACTTATATTATGTGGTGAATAATATGCATCCTAAGGTTAGGTTTGGTCCACAATTTGATTTAATACGTGTCTCTCAACAAACAACGAAGCAGTTATCTTTCGTATTTCTATCAACCTTATTCACACACACACCCATGTTTTCAGGGGAGGATCATTGTAGGTGCTGGGAGGGGCCATGCCCCCCCCCCAAGATTTTTGAATTTTTTTTTAAATTATATTTATTTTAAATTTTTTGATTTTTTTTTAAAATTTTTTAAATTATAAGTAGTATATTCTATAAATAGATGAAAATTAAATTGTTTGTATTTTTATTTTTTTATAAAATATAACCAATTAATGTTAATAGATAATAAAACATAAAATTAAATATATAAAGAATAAAAATATTTAGGTTTAATTAATCTTTTGGCTTTTAGTAATGTCAAGTTAGTCATCAAATTTTTTCTAGTCTCAATTTGATATTGACTTTTAAAAAATTGATGTAATTTGATCATTCTCGTTAAATTTATTGAAGTGGATGAACAATTTTCATCAAGATTGATAGTAAGATTATGTTAATTACACCAACAAAACAAACTATCTTTATTTACAACTTTAATTTTAATGAAGAAGCATCAATCCATTTCAAGAAATTTAATGAAAATAACCAAATTGCATAAGTTTTTCAAAATTCAGAACCAAATTGAAACTAAATAAAATTGGATAACCAACTTAACATTTCTGAACTAAAATAATAACCAAAAGAATAATTAAACAAAATATTTATTAAGATATTTTTTATGTTCTTTCTTATTGTCTTGTTAGTTTTACAAAAATTATACTCATTCCTCACTGTCATATTTGTTTTAAAGAAAAAAGATAATTATTTTTTCTCTCATTTCCCATTTATCTTATTTCTTTTTTGAAGAAAAGAAAAGTAATTATCTTTTATCTTACTTGATAATTAAATATTTATTTAATAGTTAACATTATTTCTTTTATCTCATAAACCTTTGATAGATTCATTTTTTATGAATATAGAAGAAAAAATAATGTATTATGTGTTTTTTCATAACCGATTTTTAATTGTAACTTAAATATACTATATTTTTTCTTTAATATTTACACTTCTCAATTTTTTTAGTAAGGTATGATAAATTATTTTAATATTATTTTAAAAAATAGGTATATTGATGAATAATAAAAGAATAGATTCATTATTCAAAAGTGATAAAAGTGAAACTATTCATGAAGATGGAAACAAGATAGATTATATTTTTCATAACATTATACTAAAGATTAAATTATTTAGTTAGAGGAACCAATTTTTAAAACATTATTAATGATCCAACAATTTAATAGTCAAATAATTATATTATTTTGGCCCCTCCAAAATTTGTGATTAAGATCCGCCATTGCATGTTTTCAGTTTTGCAATGAATTGTGCTCGTTCGCGACATATCCTATATATAGTTCAACAACAACACCATAAAAGTATTAATGTTATAAATCCTTTAATATTATTTTCTTGTCCTTTTATGCATATGAAAACACGTTTTCCTGATTATAATTAAGAAATACAGATCCACTTTAAATATATCAGTTCGTTGAGAGTAAAATTGTCAAAATGAGTTATACAATGCAACTCATAATAAGTTGGTCATTTATTGAGTTAACCTAATCCGGCTCACTTATTTGTGAGCTAAAAAAGTTTGAATCCGGCTCGATCCACCACGGGTTGATGGGTTTAACGGATTGATCTACTGGTTCACGAGCTTACTTAATTAAAAAAATATATTTTTTTTTCTTTCGTCACAAAGAAACTAAACTTTAATTGTGATTAAAATCTAAATAAACTTCAATATAATCCAAATACAATCCAAAATAATGTTCAACCCCAAATACAAACTAAAACCACAAAAAAATATTATGTTTGCATTTATCAACCCAATATATTACCTAAAAAAAAGCAACCCAACCCAACTTAAATATAAAAATTTTGTGCGATCATTTATCTCCAAGTAGGTTGGTGAGTTAATCTGACTTATCATGGGTTCAACCTAGATGAAATGAATTATTGGTGGATAAGGTAAAAATTAACTCATAGTGAAATTTGTAAAAAGATTCAATTCTATCGAGCTTGAACTCGTGGTGGACTGAGTTAATGCATGATTTTGATCTATTTTGACAACTATAGTTGAAAGTTTATAAATAAAATAAAGTAATCATCAATGCATGTGCAAGACTATTAACAATCTAAGTCACTCCATTAGGCAAACAAACTAATCCTTAAAAAGAAGGGTTTTTGAGGACTTAAATGAATAGTTTTTTTTTTATTATTATTATTGAAATTAGATTATAGCACATTAAATTTGGTGAGCCTTTTCCATCTCAATAAAAACTCCTTTAGAATATTGGTTATAACGTTTGACCTCCTTAAATAACGAATCATGTTATGTAGTATTAATAATCACTTAAAGCATTTAGATTTATGAATATTTCTTGAGTAAAATTCAGATTTATAATATGGTTCATTTTATTACATATTTTATTGCGTATAAGGCTAGATATAAAGGCAATATTAAATGAAATATATATGTATCTAAAGTCTTCATATTACTAACCATACCAAATCTATATGTCAAATGTCACAAGAGGAATATATTATTTTTTTTTAATAAAATTGACTTATATTACACTTCTTTTACTTTAAGTATGTAATATATAGGACACTTTTAGTAGTATGTAGCATCTCTTAGCTGGTGTGGGTGAGGAAAAAAAGAAGATAAATTATAGTTTAGGCATCTATGTTAGCTTTTCTTGAAAGCTAAAATATAAAATAACTTTTGTGGGTTACAATATTTCGTATATTCTCGATCATGTGAAGATTTCAAATCAAATGAAAAAAAAATTGATTTTTTTGCAAGTAATTATTGCTTATCTATAATCTAGAATCACCTATTTTGTCACCACTAAAAGAAATTGATATTTAGGAAACTTTAATAGTTGTGTTTAGCATTATTGTCTTCATTTTTTCAAATAAAATTACATGGAAGATAGTTACTTTTATATACTTTTTACATTTTAAAATGAGATGGAATATAAAATTCGTAACAAACATTAAATATAATTTTCTATTCAAATTCTATTATTTAAAAACTTATATTAGAAAATTGACTTTAAAAAATCGTGTCGTTATTATTAAATAGTAATATTCTCACTCAACTATGACAAATATATTATTATATTACTTGTCTATCACAAACATGTAATTATAATAAAATATAAAATAAATTATTTATTGCGTATGAAGCATTGGATATAAAAGCATAATATACCCCTTTGAAATTACCCTTTTATGAGACTGCTATAATAAGGACTTGAGGGGTTTTTCTTCAAACTTTTTTTTTGTCCCTTTTAACTATAAAATAAAAAATCACTAATTTAAATTTGGTATTCTTTTTTCTGTCTGTCAAAAGTTTCCGAATGTCACAAAACTACATGGGCCATCTTTTATTTATTTATATGAGTGTATCAGATGGGCCTTATTATTTATATGACTCTATCAGGCAGTTTGTTCCTACATCTCCATAACTTTCTTCCTGCACTCCTACTTTAGAAAACTTCATTTCGCTCTTTTTTATTGTGTAATCCAAAAAAAAAAAAAAAATTTTAAATTCTTTAATTGTAGAA
>Ga0214544_1000575_pt1 | contig 68984 bp, 34 predicted proteins | sample CNSS3metaG_FD_160074 | JGI IMG/M metagenome (GOLD analysis project Ga0214544, IMG submission 160074) | Root nodule microbial communities from cowpea collected in UCLA plant growth center, Los Angeles, California, USA - CNSS3 | ecosystem: Host-associated > Plants > Roots > Nodule | place: USA... | reverse complement strand
TATATATATATATATATATATATATATATATATATATATATATATATATATATATATATATATATATATAATATAAGTTTTATATATATAAAATATTTAACACTATTCTTTATCTAAAATTTTAAATTTATATTTTTTATTTTTATATAATATTTAATTTTATTTATTATATCAAATGTCTTGACTCACATTTAAACTATTTACGGCTATAACTAAATCTACTGTTAGATTTCTTTTTAGAACCAAAGAATTTTGGACTAATATATTTAATTGTTTTGGTTTTCGAATAAGAAAACGTGAATATATTATAACCATTTCCCCGTGCAGGATCATAACGCCTGTACCCTAATTCCTATGTTATTGACAATATTACTTTTTACTGATTACGATTTTACTTGAATTTCAAGTTGGCACAAGAAATAAAGTAGTTCCAAGTATCCATTTAAACTAAGATTTTACTTACTTTGTATAAATGATATTAATTTAAATAAGACTTTACTTAAATTAATTTTAAGTTTCTATAAGAAAAAACAAACTCATAATATCAATAAAAGTTTTTCTTCAATTATGGATAAGATATCATAAAAAGAATAATTTCAACTTTCCATTTGAAAAAACAAATGCTTGTTATGATATCAGTTAATGCCTTACTTTAATTAAATGGATTAAAAAAAACTGCAAGTTATTACATTAATTAAAACTTTATTTCAACTTTTTAGGTAATCCTCTCAGAGAAATAATTTGATTGAATAATTTTATCATAGTTTAAAGAAAACGTGGGAGAGGTGCCCACCACTAACATTTGGGAGGTTGATTTGAAAAAATTGGAAGAAAAAGTAGAAGAGATTTTAAGTTTAACTTTATTAACAATTAACATTTGTAGATAATTTTTTTTATAACAATGACTTCATTTATTATCAATTCAAATATTATTTATATTACTTTTATTATCATAAAAAATAATCCAAATCGAAACTTCCAAACTTAATTATATACAATAAAATTAAATTTTAGTAAGTTCTGAAAAATTTAATCTTAATTAAACACCACCTTAAAATATTTTTGATATCGATATTTTATTTTACTTTTTAAATTCCCTTTACCTTTTTATATGAAGTTTCGGTAAAAGAAATTTTATGAAAAATATTTTTAAACATTATTGGTGACCGGTAGAGTTAAATGATATTACATGAAGGATATATATGACAGAATAATATAAGTTTTATCATAAAATATACTTTTTTTAAACGGATTTATAATATGATAAACCCATCATAAATTGATTTGCAGACACCTTGTTCTCTACACGTGATATTTATTAAATTTACTTTTATACTGAAAATTATAATATACGATTTTAAAAATTACTCTTTACTCTCTTAATAATATTTTTTATTGTGTTATTTATTTCCTCGCTAAACAATTCTTCCCCGACTAGTTAAATGTTTTCTTCTTTTAAGTGTTTCACACTTCCCTTTCTTACGTTTTTCTCAATACTTTCAAAATACAAATAATTAAAAATAGCCTTATATCCTATTTAAATTACTAACAAAGAATCTAAAATATAATTTATATATAAAAAATACCTTTCTTGATTTTTTTTTTCAATCTCATCATTCATTTTATTATATAGATTTATTACTGTGAAAGATATGAGAAAAATTATTTATTTTCTCCTTAAAACCACACTCCTGTTTATTGGATAAAGACAAAAATGGAAATGATATAGTCAAATATACAGTTCATTATTAAATTAATTTGAAATAAATCGTGATCAATCAATTAAAAGTTAAGAATATGTGCTCCCTTATTTGTTAATTTTTTTTTAACACAAGTTCACTTTATTGGGGTTTCTATCACCATCTTTTGCGTAGTAGCTCATATCGTGTAGAAGCTTCTACATAAATCTTGAGCTACAAGAATCGATCGAGACATTTACCACAAATTATTATTTTAATTCCAATTCACTTATATATATAAAAACTGTCAAATTATCGTTTTCACAATTATTTAAAAAACACATTTAAAATAATTGTAGTTAATTAATTAATCAATTATCAGTATATAATCTTGGAACGAATTATACTAATAATTTTCTAAACTATAGAGGTTTTTTGTGTCTAACCTTTTCAGAAAGATTTTTGATGTATATTACTAAAAATTTTTATATTACATCTTGTAAAAATATTTTATACAGAATATTTTATAAGAAAATTGATAATAATTTTTTATAATTTTTTTTTCACAACAAAAATTATAAGTATTTTATACGAAAAAATTTTTAAAATAAAATTGATAGGAAATATAAATTTTTTTATTAGTATTTTTTTTTCAACTTTTAATCGATGTGGTTTTAGATGATAGAAACACCATATATGTAAAATTTGAAAAATACTTAAAAATTGAGTAATTTAATTTAGTTAAATATCTTTGGGTCAATAGTGCAAGAAATAGAATAATTTAGTGTTTTGTTGAAACAGTTAAAGAATATTGGATAACCGATTTGGTCGGTTTTATATTATAGTTACCTAACTACCCAGCATAAGATATCTAAATTCAGAGCAATCTTTAACCCACTTCACTCTAAGCGATGACACACAAATTATACCTTATCCTTCTCCCAATTCTTACTTTCAAGTTGACATTCTCTCTCTCCTTCACTACTTGATACTAAAATTTCGATGTGCAAGAATCTAAAATTCTTTGGATTTGTTTTCATGGATATGTATCCCAAAGTTAACATGATTGCTTCAAGCCACGTAATTTATACCAAATGAAGCCGAATCATATTGAAGAAATCAAATATCAAAATATATCCACATTTGTGAAGAATCCCTTCCCATGCTCAAGGGCCAAATACAAATAACATTACACTGTCTTCTGCATTGCATGATTCTGATGCCAAAAAGTGGAAACCAATTGGATAAACTCTTATCTTTCCCCAGTCACAACTTAACTCAATGCAGAAACAGAACCAAACCAAGAGATATAACAAACACTACATCATAAACATAGTATTTGGTTAAATTAAAACGTAAGACTGAATTATGAACATCATAAACATACCCTTTGAATGTTTTTTTATACCTTAATAACTGTATAGCTTTTAGTTTAACTTAAACCATTCAGATGAGAGTTGGAACTGGTTTCCTCTTCTGGGTTCCGACTTTGCATATTACTAATTCTATTTGATTCTGTTTTTTTGATAGATTTTGTGACAACGCAGCATTGGTTTTGTTCATATATTATAAACATTAGGGTGTAGTGTAGAGTTTTTAGGGCTTTATAAACTATACATTGTTCTTATTCGTGCATTGATTGCTGGTACGATTAGGCACTCTAGATATTTGAATTATCGTTTACAGTTTGATGCTAAATGCAAGTTGTTCATGGCACTGGCAGCGTCACCATCGCCCAAATGATCAGGGGCACCTCCCTTATCCAAACAAATATCTGAAGGAACTTTCTCTCTTTCTCTGTCCTATCCAATTTAACTATAATTAATTTGCTTCTATGCTTTTCTAGCTTATACAATTCAATCCACTATCCTCACCAGCTACTATAAATAAGAGCTGATGAAATCTCAAGCTTCACCAGGGTACAACAACAACAACAACACTACCTTAATTAGTTCCCACACTCATCTTCTATATCTTTCAATACTATATTCTCCCTAGTTCTTATAATGGATAGAGTTAAGGACTTGGCATCAAAGAAAGCTGCTGTTATATTCACCAAGAGTTCATGCTGCATGTGTCACAGCATCAAGCAACTGTTCTATGAGCTTGGAGCAAGCCCAGCAGTTCATGAGCTTGACAATGATTCCTATGGGAGGGAAATGGAGTGGGCTTTGAGGGGTATGGGTTGCAACCCTTCAGTCCCAGCAGTGTTCATAGGTGGAAAATTTGTGGGCTCTTCCAAAGATATCATATCCCTCCATGTTGATGGCTCTCTCAAACAATTGCTCATGGATGCAAAAGCCATCTGGTTTTAGCTACACCAAGGAGACACTGTTTACTTGGGGACACTTCTGCTTTTTCTTCAGTGTCCTCTTTAAATTGTAGTACCAAAAAAAAGTCTGTAAAAAAATAGTTTTCTTTTCTTTTGGTGTTTTGTAAAAGGCTTACTAACTCTATGCCTACTACTGAAGTAGTATGAAACTTCGTGCGGCTGAAAGTGACCGAACATGGTTTATGCAAACTGTAATGTTTCTGGGATTCACTTTCTATTTGAAATGCCTTGTGAAAGAAAAAGGGTGTTTCAATTCAGTACATTCATCTAGTTTCACCGTAAAATGTTCCTCTCGCATACATAGCTGATTAGTTATCAATTTAATCCATGGTGAACAAATTTGCTGTGGGATAATGAAGTCCGCAGACAGTTATATTTTTAATGAAAAACAAAAGTACGTATTCCGGTGAGAAAAGGAATACGGAACACACCCTCATCTCATGGTTGTTATTCCAAGTCTTTGATGCGAAAAAATTGTTTACAAAAGGATATCATTGACACCAACTGAGAAAAAAGATAACAGAAAGATATGATAAGAAGTGTATAGTTTTTTGTTTAGTGGAAAACAAGAGAGAAAGCTTAAGAAAGGTATATGATAAGAAATTGTCAAAATAAGAACATGCCTATAACAGAAAATCAGAGAGAAGAGTTAGAGACAGTAATAAAAAAGATAAATTGTATGATCTGTAAGAAAGAGAGCATGAGAGAAAGATGTAAAGAAGCCTTGGAAAGTACCATTCGAGAGAGGATCATCAGAGACATACTAAACCAATGAGATATAACTCAACCCACATATAAAGGATTGATACCGGTCTTAATCCAAAACTTTGAGACAATGAGATTATGGGTCTTTATTTTTATATGGTGTTCAACTTTCTCATTTTTATTAATCAATGTGGGACTTAGACTTACAGTTGAATTTTCAAGAGTAAATAACATAAGTAAAAGTTAAATCTTGAATAAAACGGAATAATAATATAGTGTGATTTATATTAGTATATTATTCCAAGTGTTGAGACATTAGTAGGAGTTGATTCGTGACCGCTGAATTTGGGCACCAGGTGCGAGGGACAATGATAAAGTTGAGACATCACTTGGTGATATGTTGGTTTTTTGGTTTGGCTGAAGAGATATTCAAAGTTTGAAGCAAGGAACGTGCATGGCGAGCCTTCCTACCCTCGAGACAAAAAGGTAATGCAACCACTTTTTGTGTCTCCTTTATTATTCCTCCCTATCCACAACGCAACATATTTTATTTTTCCTCTATGATTTTCATGCGTGTGAAGACTATACATAAAAGGGCATCATTTAATTTCTAAAATAATTTATCCGTAGGAGCACGACGTGACACTCAAGCAACATGCGCAATCATAAATTACTTGTGTTTTTATTTCTTAGTTATTACATTTCGCTAACTCATTCATCGAACCAAAACTCTTGCGCCTCGGACACATGGATAAGAAATTGGATGGTTCAGTTATGATGCATAGATTCTTCTGTGGATTGAATGGTCGCTAATTCTTCTCAAAAAAGGAACTGTTTTTTGCTCTGATTTTGTAAGCTTACAATGTATTAATTAATTCGTGTGATCATCCACACACGTGAGAAACCATGTTAGTGCTGCATCTACGTAGAGTCTCCCAATTCCCAAAACTGAACCTCTAGTGTGAGAGAGAATCGCACACGAGTTAGTGGGTGCAACACGAAGAATCTTGCAGCCACCGAAAAAGTGATATAAGTCTCTCATTCTTTTGGCATAAGGATTCAAAGTTGTTGATTGTGAGAATCAGAGATAAATTGACCACCCTTCAGTGTATTTCCACTTTTATTTACAACAGAGAACCGTTTTAACGTTCGCAAGCTCTTTAGTAGTTTAGCAAATGGGTAATAACGCAAGACACGTACGTTTGACATAGGCAAATTGCATTATTGCATCAACATAGTCGCAGGAAGATACTGTTTTCATTTGTTTTTGTTGATGAAAATGTTGGTACTACATAATTTGGTCTCAGAGGTAGTATACCAATTGAAGCATATACGTGTAATATGTCTTCCAACTTGCACAACCGAATAAGATCACACAATAAATTGGGTATCTAAAAAGCACAACCTCTTTAGAACGTGCTTTGCTCTTGATCAAACAAAGCGGTCCCTAAGCTGTCCCTATAAATAGTCTAGTGTATCAGCTCATTTGAAATAACCTCAAGCTTCATATAATTTTCTATTCCCCAAATCCCCTCCTTAGACTTCCAACCCAATATAGCCACTGGATCGAATTCAGTTTGGATTCGGTCTGATGGTTTGGGAGTTCTGATAAGTCTAAGGTAATCTAAAGACACATCTTAAAAATTAGGCCTTTTATTTGTTTCCTGTGTAACATGATGTCTTTTTTTGCTGTGTCAGGAACAGAATTGTGTACATATATTTTTAGCAGACCAGGTGCTTGATCAGTGTATCAGGATGGACAAGGTGAAGAGGTTGGCCTCTGAAAATGGTGTGGTGATTTTCACGAAGAGCTCTTGTTGCCTCTGCTACGCAGTTAACATTCTGTTTCAAGAACTTGGGGCGAATCCTCTGGTTTATGAGATTGATCATGACCCTGAAGGCAGAGAAATAGAGAAAGCTTTATTAAAGCTAGGGTGCAATGCTCCAGTCCCAGCTGTGTTCATCGCAGGGAAGCTAATTGGATCCACCAATGAAATCATGTCCCTCCACCTAAGCGGTTCACTCACTCGAATGCTGAAAGGCCAGCCTTTGTCTTGAAAAGAATCACAAATCACAGTTCCTGATACCTGCTGGAAGAATAAGCTGGCTTGAATCATTAGAGTAGTGAGCATAGTATTGATGATAATATTCTAGTGTTTTATGTCTCAAGTGGTTCCTAGCATTTGATTAACCTTAAAGTAATCACATAAATATTCTTAATGAAGTTTGATTTATATACTTGTACTACAGTCCCAGCTATCTGATTATGATTTTGACACTCTCTTCTCTCCACCACGCACTGTTAATTAAGGCTAATAATCTCACTAGTTTAGAAAAGAACATACCCTGAAAGTTTCTTCCTTAATGCATCTCAGAAAATGCTCTCTCCTGTGTTTGTGCCTCTTTCTCTAATTTGTTTCAAACAACCACCAGTAATATTCAATCACCTTCAACTTCAAATCGTCATAGTAAAATGAGAAGTATCTGCAGTCACTTGCTTTGAATATGTGTGACTGTTTCCTTCTGCATCTTGGGAAGAAAATATTCTCTGAAAGATATGTAAGCTGCATGGTAATTGACCAAACACTAACAGCCAAAGAACCCATTATGGTTTTTGCCTGTCTCAGTCTGTCCAACCACTACATAGGTCAAACTCAATCTTCCTGTCATATTTTTCCCATCCTTCTCATGATACTTAACTTCATGTATTCTATAGTGAAGAAGAATAAATAATAAAGACAACCATATAATGTCATCCAATTACAAATTATCAAATATAGTAAGTTTGTAATCTTATATGATGACTACTTTAGTCAAACTAAACATGATTTCTGATCTGTTAAACGTAAAAAACTTTTACCATCAGAGTTTTATAACTGTTACACTCAAGTAAAGAAACATTTGAAACTTTGAAAGTTGTTTTTGAGGGGGAGAATAGAATATTGAGGCAACATGTTGAAAAAGAAAAAAAAATATTGTGCTGGCATTAACTTTTCCATCTCTTGGCGTTGTCCACAAAATTAAAAGTTAACAGGGAAATTCTCGTCTTTTTCTGATCTAGTGCTATATGGATTCTTCAACTTTATCCCACAATAAAGAAAGGTATTACATTCCTCACCTTTTATTTATCTTGTGTTTATTTTTATTCCCTTCTTTTTCCCCCCACAAACATCACTCAATATTGAATTATGGGAAACCATACTCTAGGCTTAGTTACCAAAACTTGACCAAGGTCACAGCAAGAGGTAGTGCTGTGAAATTAATCCTGCATTTATGCAGAAAAAGTCCTTAGTTATAGTTTAATTAGGCATACACGCGCAGCTTAGTATCTTGTTCAGGAAACTTATGTTTATCAATTCCAAATATATTATAAAAGATATCTTTCTATAACATCTATTTCTTATAACGTGCCTTAGATGTTCAAGATGGAATCTTTTGCTGCATAAAGAAAATAAATACATTGTAATAAATTTGAAGGCATGGTATTGTAATGGCATATTCCAATGCAATGATGATTGTAAAGTAGTGCCTTAAAGAGCTAAACCATACTAAAAATGTATACACAGCCTCAAAAAGGCAAGAACTGAACGCATGGAATACACAGTACATTTAGCAAGCCCACTTTACTTTCATAATAACAAAACAACAATCCACAACCATTTACTTTAATTGGACAATAATTGTGTTATACAACATAAAACAAAGATCTTCTCGCTTGGTTTAGATAAGGAAGAGTTCCATCATAAAGCCCAAATGGCGAGGATAAAGGATTTTTTTCCATTCATATTTCTAAATCTATTACTAACCTGTTGTAGAAGAAATCATGTGACAAAACCATATATGTTCCTTTATCATCTACTAATTTAATAGAAAAATGATTTTTTTGACAATTTTATCTTACAATATACTGTGTTAACTTTTAAGTGACTTTTTATTTATTTTTTATATTCTAACACCACTTAAAATATGTTACATAATCAGATTATAAGAGAAATTTGTCAAAATATCATTGTTTAGTGTAAGTCGTTAGGTCATAGACACAACATTGCTTAGAAATTTATCATTGTTGTGGTTAAGTATAAGGTTAGTTGTTCTCATTCCAAAACTTTACCTTGTGTTTGGATAGAGCATTTCAACAATGCTTAGAAATTGAAATGCTTTGTATTTGAATTGCTTGTAATTAAATTCCATTCATTTTTTAAATAACTTGTTTGGATAAGGAAATTAAAATACCTTACATTTCAATTTCTTGTTTGGAAAAAAATTTTGAATTTATTGTGAGATAAAATTTAATTTTAACAATATTTATTTTACGCTTAATTATGTTTTGAGTTCTTGATAAATTTGGAAACATGCTCGATAACCCAGATGGGTCGGGCAGACCCAACTACGCAACTGAATTGTTAGACCCGACGACCCACCCGAGCTGGACCGACTGGGAAGCCCAGACAGGCAGGGTGGCCCGATGATCTAGAGGCCTGACGGCCCATACTGCACGATTGTGCCGTCAAGTTCGTCAATATGGCCCGGTCAAACCCGTCTAGATCATTGGCCCAATGCTCCAGACGGGTCCGACGACCCGAACGAGCCCGACGAGCTGGATGGGCCCAACGAGTTGAACGAGCCCGAAAATCCGGATGGGGCCGAATACCCGGACGGGTTCGACGACTCGAACAGGCTCGTACACCCAGATGGGCCCAAAGACCAAGACGGGTCCGACGACTAGGATGGGCCCGACGACTTGGACATGTCCGACGACCCAGACAGACCTGACGACCTAGACGAGCCCGAGACTCGAATGGGCCCGACAACTCATACGGGCCCTTTCAAACCGTCGGGTCCGTCCAGATAGTCTGGCCTGTACGAGTCATCGTTCTCGTCCGGGTCATCGGGCCCGTCCGGATCATCGGGCCTGTTTGGGTCGTTAGACGTGTCTAAGTCGTCGGAGCCATCCGCCGCCCGTCCGGGTCCTTGGGCCCATCCTAGTTGTCGGACCTATCCGGGTCTTCGGGCCCATATGGGTGTACGAACCCAATGATTTGGAAGGGCACGTCTGAGTCGTCGGGCCCGTCCAGGTCGTCGGGCTAGTCCGGGTTGTCTGGCTTGTTTGGATCATCGGGCTCGTCTGAGTCGTCAGGCCCCTTTGGGTCATCAGACCTGTTTGGGTCATCGAGCCCGTTTGGGTTGTCAGGCTCGTCTGGTTCGTCGGACCCGTCCGGGTTGTCGGGCCTATCCGGGTTGTCAGGCCCGTCTGGATCGTCGGGCATGCTCGGGTCGTTCGGGTCGTTCGGGTCGTCGGGCACGTCCGGGTCGTCGGGCACGTCCGGATCGTCTAGAATGTGAGGTTGAGTGAGAAGAATTTCAAATTCCACCTATTTTGAGTGTATTTGAATTTCTACTAATTTAGCTAATTGAAGTCCTTCAAAAAAATGTTTGCATTTGAAATGCTTTTTAATTTCTCTATCCAAACAAAGCATTTCATTACAAAGAAATCTAAATTCTTCAAAAAAATGAATTACTTCATTAAAATACTCTAGCCAAACACACTCTTAGTATTTAGTATTTTTTTCAATTTGTATTTTCATTTTTACTTATCACATCATGAGTGTTTTATTATTATGTCAATTTGCATAATGATATTTTGATATAATTTTTTTACATTCATTTTATTTTCTTTATATTATAGGTATTATTGCACCTTGATCATATTATAAAAGCAAAAATAAACTCAAGATATGCAAAACGATACACTCTAATAGGGTTGACGTGGCAAAACAAAAAGAGGTGGATAAGCAATGTATCTAGAGATTTGGTCGTACAAAATAAAAATAGATGACTTTTGTTTCGTGATTTCTCCGATAATCGTTTAGGAGTTGTTAAATCCTCTTCTAATCATAAGACACAAATATTTAATCGATCCAAGACTCAGAAAAAAAAAAAAAAAAACATGTACTAAAGAACCAAAACAAAATGCACAAATCTCTCTCCCTTTTAAATACACTATCACTTGTCACTCATCTTTCAATGATGGTTTCTTGATCTGGTATTATCAATTCCTTAAACTCTCTCTTTCTTCTTCTTTTCTCCGAATTGCAATTTCAAGAAACCGCTACATCGAAATTGAGTTAGTTCTATGTTCTTATTCGATTCTTGTTGTCCCTCACTTTAGCGTTTAATTTGTGTTAATTATAATATAATCGCACTCTGTTGGCCCAAATTTTGAGGAAATTAAACAATTATGTATGCATGAATCACTCAGTTTTTTTTTTTTTTTTTTTTTTTTTTTTTTTTTTTTTTTTTTTTTTTATTTTTTTTTTTTTGTTTTACTTTTTTTTTTTTTTTTTTTTTTTTTTTTAATTTCTATAGTTTTGCTTATCAAATTTGACGTGAATCATGATCGATCTATATGAATTTCATCTCTTTCTTCTTTACCTTAAAATTTCGTATATGAATACAGATGCATGCCTCGTATACGTTGTTTGGAGAATTAATTGGATCATATGACGTGCTCACTTGGTTTTATTGGTACTCTAATTGTCAAATCTCACGTGCAATTTTTGCAAGCTTGCTATAAGAAGAAAATTTTCATCAAAGTTCAGAGGTTGGTTTCAATTTCATTTTGTGTTTTTATGTTTTAGAATTTGAATTTTTTGGTCACTAAAAACCTATTATACCCATCTTTCCTTCAAAGAGATATAATTCTTTAATTTGTTTTCCCTGCCATTTTTTAAATATAAAAACAAGTTTTCATGTGAATGAAAGTGAAATTAAATTGTGTGTAGGTTAAAAAAGCAAGAGTGATAGAGGTGAACACAGGTTGTGATGGCTGAAGGGGAACATATTGAGCTTAAATTTCGCATATATGATGGAACTGATATAGCACACAACACCTATTCATCATCAACAACCATTGCTACCCTTAAGCAGAAGCTAATTGCTGAGTGGCCTCAAGGTTTGTCATTTTATATTAATAAAAACATATTTAACAATGTTTTATCACTTACAATATTTTGTGGGGTTAAACTATGAACATAAAAATGGTTCAAATGTTTTTACCTTTCAGTGGAATATTTTTGTGTACAGGTAAAACAATTACACCAAAGGTAGTAAGTGACCTAAAACTCATACATGCCGGAAAAATCTTGGAAAACAACAAAACTCTGGCCGATTCCAGAATAACATTTAGTGACATCCCTGGAGGTTTTGTTACGATGCATGTTGTAGTACAACCTCGACCGACTAAAAAGAAATCAGGTTTGTTCAATCTTTCGATTCGTTCATAGTAGTGTATAAATGTTTCACATGATGGTTTGCTCAATCTTTTCACATATATTTGTTTAAACATTTAATATCGAAAGTTATACCTCAATTAAACATAAGACAATTTCATAATATATAAGTGAGTGCAAATCTTATCTTATAAATCGATTTTGTGGAATTGAGTTAGACACGACATGTATATACTTCGGCGTGAGAGAATATGTTAGAATTCCCACATTGACTAGAGATAAAACAATTTCATAATATATAAGTGATTGTGAATTTTATTTTATAAGTTTGTTGTGTGAAGTTGAGTTAAACTTAAAGTTTACCTCTTGATACTTAAGGATAATTTTTGTTTTCTATTCATGTGTTAGTGTGTTTCTTTATTAATGTGATTTTTCCTGGTGATTACCCTGCAGAAAAGAACCAAGATGAGAAACAAAAGACAAATTCATGTTCATGCAGTGTTCTTTAGTTCACAGTTCCTATATATTTACAACTCATGGGATGATGGGTATCCAATACCTTGTGGTGGTTATATCTTTACAAGACATGTGTGTGGCTTTGTCAAATTTGCTTATTTTAATGTTGAGTTCATTTACGGTGGAATCAAATATTAACCTTGTAAAAGTGTAACCTTGGTTACAACTACAATAAAAGTGTTGTAGGGTACAAAGCTGGCCAAGGAGTCCAAATTACGTGTCCAATATTCCATGAATATGCATATTACAAATTTTATATTATCAATACATTAATTATTTTCCATATGTTTGGACTAAGTTGATGAAAACAAAAAGTATCTCTCTCCAAAAGGAACTTTATATATTTATAATATATAACATTATGAGTTGTGCTTTTATTTATCTCATTATTTTAAGTGTCAAAATAATCGGACTATTGTTGATAAATATGAATTGCTGATGAATGCGGAAATCAAATGTAACAAACTTCAAATGTTATTTGTTTAGTTGTTCGTTTTCTAGTACCTGAGTTACCTTATCTAAGCAAGAATTAAAAATCTAAAAAGACACACTGAAACATTGACTAAGAATCTCTTGAACTTTAAACCAGAACATTCTTAATATCCAAAGTATACTTACAAATTTTAATTATATATATATATATATATATATATATATATATATATATATATTAATACTTAGATTTAAATTTCAATAAAAACATAATGGTATTAATTAACGATAACATGTATACACTTAGAATAAAAAATAACAAATCGATATAGCATGAAACCGTAAAAGTTCGAGATTTGAAAATTAATCAATTAATATAAATAACTATATTTTACATTACTATAATAAATAAATTAATAAAATATTTTAAAATTGATTTAGATATTTATTTTTCATTCATTTCAAATTATTTGAAATAAAAAAATAAATAATTTAATTAAACCCAAAAAGAACATATTGGTTGAAATAGTTTTTTTACATTGATTTTTGGGTAGTTTTGAACTAGTTTAACCTATTAGAAAGTGAACCACTTTTTTTTTATCTAATTAATACCTATTGGTGCTTTTGTGTAATTCTTTTTAAAAGTTATTCAAATATGTGAATTTGAAAAAAAATTACGACTAAGATAATTCATGTTACTTGACACAGTTTTATTGAAAATAAGTCGTGATACAATTTTAATGTAAACTTTGTTGCATTTGAAACTAAAGTTATAATAGAATGACACCACTTTAGTTTAGTTTTATTAGGGTAATATAACTTTAATTTAAAATATTCTAAATTAAAATTATATCCTTGACACAGCTTTTATTTTAAAAATATTTTGAACTCAAGTCAAGACATATTAACGTTAACGTTACTTTTTTACAGTAAAATTGTTTCACCTTAATACCATTTACTTAATTTATTCTTTAAAAATCTATTTATTTAGGTTTTTTTTTTCTAAAAAGTTGTACCAAAATGATGTTTTGGTCACTTATCATTCAATATTGGTAAATAGAGTTTGTTACCGTTTTAATAACTATGTTTATGTAAATGATTTTGCATAGAAATATTTGTAGTTAATCAAATTAACTTTGTGAATAAAATTTTAACATCCCGTTTTCATAGTTTTTAAACTATTAAAAAAACATTTAAATTTTAATAGTTCAGAAGCAGATGATGACATAGACCAGTATAATATATAATACAGTCATCCTAAAAAATAACCATACATACGCTGATCAACATATACAGCCCATACACCACTAAAGGGTTACAAAACATCCTAAGCATCTACTAAAGAAACATGTAACTACTACTGCTGGAAAACGTCCTGGAAACCCCTTCAACGCTTGTCTAAGAAGGGTGTACCTTCGCCTGCACTTTTATCTGCTCACGCCATTCAATAAGGACGATCATTGCAAAAGTAGAAGACACACAAAACACAATAGAAACTAGAAGGGTAAGCTAACTTGAACAAAGAGTAAATCATGCAATTTTCATACTAAGACAGAAAACAGACTTTTATTACACAATCTATTAAATCATCCAAATAATCCTGACCATAACACCACACCTCATTCTAGACTCGATATCCGGATTATGTAAGTGGCATTGGAGCTCTTGGTGACTTGCACTTGGGATGGTTCCTAAAATCTGCAGAGTTTTAGGCACAAGGGGTATTCACCCAATCACTCTTAAGATAAATCCCATCATCTCTATGATGGATCGGAATCATAGACCAGGACCTCCTGCTACTCCCCCCGACGTAATCCATCATACTCTACTTGAGTCTTAATGGTTACTAGGAGCGTCAGGATGCCACCAATTTGAGTCCTCATGCTCTTACATTCACTAAAACCACATTCCTTAGAATTTCCCTTGAAATCCTAACTCCAACATATTCTCATTCACATCAAATTCGCACTTAAATCCATCACACAGTCTAACATGCATAAAGATCACATACAAGACCAACTATCATCATTTTAAAGCAATCAATATAGCATCATGTAAGCCAAACAATGAGAAAGCTAACTTCTGCAGGGAATCTCGCTTAGGCTAGAGAGTCTCGCCTAAGCTAGAGAGCTTATCTCGCTTAGGCGAGTTGATCTCGCCTGGGCGAGACATCATACAATGGCGAATTACAAATCCTGGACGAACTCTCGCTCAGGCTAAACTTGCTCGCCTAGGCGAGATGTTATCTCGCTCAGACGACTCCAGCTCGCCTAGGCGAGGTTTCGCGCAGTGACAGAGGTGATCCTTTGGTATTTTCGCTCAGGCGAGAGCGGCTCGCCTAGGCGAAACTACCAGGAAATCCACTCTGTTCTTCACATGCAAGCTCGCTCAGGATCATCCAACACTCAATATCACGCAAAGGCAGTTTCAAACACGAATTAAACATACAATCAAGCAATTCAATCACTCCCAAAAACAATTCATGCGAAATCTAGATTAAAGTCAGCTTCCCTTACCTATTTGTCAAGAATTCACTTGGTGGAGTCAAGAAAATGGCAAGACAGCAGAATTTTCAGTTTGACCTATGAGAACCCATCACCACAACAGGGAGAAGGAAGAATTACATGATCAGATTCGAAATTCAGATATTAATTTGTGAATTCTAGCTGGATTTGAACCCAAATTGGAGATATAACTTACCTAAGAGGATGGAGGCTGAGAGAGGAACTGCGGAGGGTCCTGTTGGCTGATTCTTCCAGAGTCTGAGTATGAAAAAGTTGAAACAGTGAGATGGCAGCACAGAGATGAGAGAGTGGAAGAAGATTGGATTGCAGAGAAAATTGAGAGATGGAGAAAGAAGGGAGAGTGTTGCTGTTTTTAGAGAGAAAGAAAAAGGAAGTAAAAGAGAGGGGTATCACAAAAATTATCTCTGAAATAACAAATTTAAAACACCACAAGGCTATATAAAAATATAAAATTATATTCCAAATAATTATTCAATTGTTAATTTTTTTTATATTGTTTGAATGAATGCATTCTTAAAAAAAATTTAAATAAAAGTACTGTAAAATACTTTTATAAATTACATATCTACTCACTCACTGATAAGTGGATAACTGAAATACGTGTTCGGTATTACAATTTTTTTTATTCTTATTCTTATTCTCAACCTTTACCTATGTTATGTTGGCTTATTATTACTTTTTCCTCTTCCATGAAAAACCACGTGAACGATGTTGGTAGTGTGTGACACCAATTTATGATAGATCTGAAATCTCTAGTAACTTCCTAAAATTTTGAAAAGTAATTTATTATTTTTAAAATATCCAAAAATGAGTTTCGTTAGGTTAAAAATGTAAGAAGATGGATTTTGGAAAATAGAAACCAAGAAAAAAAAAACATTATGTTAGTTATATGTCACATCAGCGAATCTTTCCAAAATTTTATAATCTCGTTTCATCTATATATATATATATATATATATATATATATATATAAAATTTATAGACGGTAAAATCTAATTCGAGCTCTTTAACATTCGAATTAATTCGTTTTATTTTTTATAAATTGTGAGAAAGTATATACGGTAAGTAAACTTAAAATTAGAATCTCAGAATATATCTATCATACATTAAAAAAATATTATATCTAATGATCATAATTTTTATTTTCCAGAATATTTTAAAAAAATCGGTTTGTGTTTTTTACTACTTTGACTTCGTCCGTTCTTTAACAACTGTTATTAGTCCAAATCCAACTTTCAATCACAAAATTATATTAATACCGATGATTAACGTATATATATATATATATATATATATATATATATATATATATATATAACTGGGTACAACCACAGTAACAAGAATCTGTGATGAACAACACAAAAGATCTTTTGATTTTTATGTTAACACTTTTTGTGAATCATGACCGTGCGTGCTAGAAGGATTGAAATATTAATACGTGTGGGTCCCATTCTCTTTGGCAACGTATCTCTATCAAATAAATTTTTAATTAATTAATAAATTAACAATCAGCCTCTTTAGATGGAAACTGGCAATTAATTATTCTTATAAATCAAACAAAAATAATATAGTTCAACGGTGACTACGACTGAGTAACCAGCTTAATTGAATAATTATTACTTAATTTAAGGAGATAACACAAATTGTTTAAATGAAATCCAAAAAGATGAGTTTAGTCACAATCACAGAATTTCATTCCATCCATTTCAAAAGGACAAATTTTGTATAAAAAATAAATAAAAAAAGTGAATTATCAAGTAGTTCTTGATCTCCAAGGAAACCAACAATGAATATCCACCCATCCATTCAACCGTTCTACAAAGGCTTCACTTTTCTCAAATCTTCCAACACCTAATCCCAAATTCTTCACTAAACCCTCACTCACAAACCTCATCAGCCATGAGCGCTGAAGCGCCGAAACCAGCGCGACCCTGTGACTACTGTGGCCACTCCACGGCGGTTCTCTACTGCAGAGCCGATTCGGCCAAGCTCTGTTTCTCGTGCGACCGCGAGGTTCACTCCACCAACCAGCTCTTCTCCAAGCACACGCGGACGCTGCTCTGCGACGCATGCGATGATTCCCCTGCAACCATACTCTGTTCCACCGACACCTCTGTTCTCTGTCAGAACTGCGACTGGGAGAAGCACAACCCGGCGCTCTCCGATTCCCTTCACCAACGGAGGCCCCTCGAAGGCTTCACCGGTTGCCCTTCGGTCTCCGAACTCTTATCCGTTGTGGGGTTTGGAGATCTCAGCAAAAAATCGCTGCTTTCTTCGCCTCAGGGAAGTGCCGCTGATGGGTTCCTCGGGTGTGAGATTGAAGGGCTGTCGGATTTCTTTGTTTGGGATGCGCCTTCTGTTGTTACGCTTGATGATTTGATTTGTTCTTCCGCTTCTTCTCATAGCTTTCAGGCCATGGAGGTTCCTCCCCTGCCTAAGGTACATACATGTATGAATTATGGAGGCAGAATTGCTGTAAAAAAAAGAGACTTTTTCTTAGAATTTCGATCTCGTGAAGTTCACAGGACTGAAGATCTGCAACTAGTTTGATAATTGCCTAATAATGGAAGAAAACTCAATAATAAATACTATGCTTCTACCATTTTAGAGTTTGAGTTTTGAGGGCTGAGTAGTTGCTGCTAGTCCAACATACAATAGACTCGACAGCTATTATCAACATATTGTCTGATGTCGTCTAAGAATTTGGATTTAAAAGTTACCTACACAACATTTTGGACTTATTACATGTCAATGTGAGATCTTTTGTTCCCTTGTTTGGTGCTGAAAACATAGAAAATGCAGTGGAGAGTAAAAAATGTATTTGTTTCGGAAGATGGTAGGATCTTGTTTTCTGAACTTGGGATTGGTTGGTGAAGAGTGAAAAATGTTAACATTTTTTTTTTTTTAATTTAGTTGTGGTTGTTTATGAGAGAGTGGATGATTCGGATGTCAAAGTAGACATTGAAAAGCTGTGTCTATTGCTACTACAATTTTTGACTTGTTCAGGGTATTGTTATTGATTCAGAATCGGAAGGCTGCTTGTGGGCGACACAGAGAAGAGATTCTTAGTCAGCTTCGGGAATTGGCCAAGTCTGAGCCACTGGATCTTGAACAATATGTGCAACCAGGAAACCTGTCCTCGGCTTTTGAACGTGACGTGGAGGTTGATATCTATCCTTATCATGAGGTAAAGCTTTTACTTCACTTGTTCTGTACTTGTGTTTTCTAGTCAATGCTGTATGTTTTTGAACGAGGGATGGCCTTTTGTGTTTCTAGATTAGGTTTACTTGTTTTAACCTTTTGATTTTTCATATTGAAGTTATATGCAAATTTTGTGGAGACTATATTTGAATTTGTTAAATAGTAGAGTTAACTGCGATTGTGATTGTGATTGTTAAACAATAAATTATTCAAATAAAATTTTGACATCTACTGGCATAAAATTTTCATATAAGATTAACTTGGGTAGTACGATATTGGCAATTATATTTCCTGTAGCACGATAATTCAGTTGATCCGATGAAAATAGTAGTTATACTGGGTGAAATCTAGATGAATTATTGCTGAAAGGGTTTCATTAGCGGATTCTCCAACTTCTTGTAAGATTTCTTGGAGGGAACATGACTGATGGCTTGATTTAGTCAAACATTTGACTGGGTCTGGTACGAGGATTTTGCTCTTGTAAAATGAGAATAATAGCGAAATATGACTTTTCAGGTAGTTAGGTTGCATGTGATGTAATGATGGATCATGAATCATACTCTGAAAACACTTTAATTTGACTTTGACTGGAAAAAATCTCACATCATACCTTTTTACTTTGAAATTGAGCTCTGTTTCCCCTAGAGAAACTTATTTAAAAGTCTAGCATTCTTTTAATTTTGAATTCCGATTTGCTGTTATGATAAATCTTGCTAAACTAATCGCCAGCAACATATATCTTGCTTTCTTATTTCCTGTGCCTGGCCTTGTTCTCTTGTATTATGGACTAGCTAGGTCATTAGGTTGCTCTTTTGAACCATTCAACTATGCCTTCTTCATTGGGCATGGTGTATGACATACCTTCTGAAATGATTTAACTGAAAAAATCGTTGTGCTATCATATTGACTGTGTATTTCAGTGGCATAGAGAAAGGAGTGAGCCTATGTATCAAGTTGTTCCTCCTGACCCATCATTGAGAACTTGTACTGAAGAAGTTCCAGTTAAACAATCCACTTCTGTTGGGGAAACTCACACCTTTGGCGACAAGGGAGGGAATCCATCTATTTCTCTCAACTCTGAAACCCTACCAACTACTCCCAAAGCTGGTGCATGTGAGTTAACTAGCCAAGAAAGAGATTCTGCATTGTTACGGTATAAACAGAAGAAGAAAACAAGAAGGTATTACTATTACAGCATCTTTTGCTTGCTCTCTGTGTATCTTAGAGGTATCTATTTCTTAATTTGTGATGCTTGCCGAGCTGCCCAATTTCTCATGTTAAATTCTCACTAGACCTTATCCCAAGTCTTTACCCCTGACATGTATAAGTTATTTTCATTTCCGTTTTTGCACAATACAAGCTTTAAATCCTCTTAGACAAATCTTCTATAACAGTGGCCACAAGTATAATTGTTGGATATAGCTTTGATAGATATCAAGAATGAGTCATTATTATCTGACCGTTTCCACCAATATGTTGATTTATTGACTGAAAAAGTTCAGCTCAGACTTTTCTGGAAGAGTGCTCTTATTATTTGTTTTGTTATCGTCATCTACTGTGAAGTGTACTGTGCTTCTGTAATTAGCTAGGCCTTGAAATCTCCTTGCTATATAATGGTTGTTGGATTGTTGATTAATATGAATTATGAATTGCTAGCATTTGTGAGTTCTGATCTTGTTGATTGGTATATGAATTTGTAGAATCTTAGATTATTAAATTGGCATACTTTTATGGAAAACAACAGATATGACAAGCACATAAGGTATGAATCACGAAAAGTTCGTGCAGAAAGCAGGGTGAGAGTCAAGGGTCGATTTGCCAAGATGGAGCGGGAACACTAAAATCATGGTAGGCTGGTATGACACCATAACTATAATTCCCAGCTCAAATCACATACATAATGTAACACGTCTCTTGTATTTTGCAAGTGATGCATCCTTGGATCCAGAGCTAGGATATTATTATATACAGACATTTTCTTGCAATATAGTTGACACTAGTCTTTTTACTATTCCCTTTGCACCATAATGATTGCACCTGAGGTAGACGAATAGGTGCAGTCTGCTGTAAATCAAAATCTAATTCACCGGGGTCTTTGTCTTTGGCCTTGGATCGTGTTTGGAGAGTCTCTTGTGGACTTCCATTTTGTCATGTTGATTATTAAATAATAGTGTTGATGAAAAGCCTGAAGGTAAATTGCGGACTCCTTAAATTGGTATGAACAGGTGTTGAACATTCCATGGGAGCAAGTGAAAGCAAGTTATACTTGTCTTAATGTTTGAATATTCTGAGAATGTGAAAGTTGAGGTATAACACAGCTGAGAAAGTGCTACCTAAGGATTTGTGACAAAATAACACATTGTATCTTCTGCAATTTCATTGTTCCTTGTTTTGTCTAGAGGGATGGATATGTTACTGTATCTGAACTCAGCCGAGACTGCATGTGTTTTTCCCACTTTTAAATTTCTTTTAACAAAATGTGCTTTCAAGTAGTTCTAGAACAATAAGTACTGCTAAGTACTGATTCAGCAAAAAGTGTGCTAATAGAAGTGTTAAGTGCACATGCAAAGGACACAAACTGTCTAATTCATCAGACTAATTGTCTAGTAAATACTGAAGTATGTGTTGCTCACAGCATTGAGCTCTAATAATCTAGGTAAGCGATAGAGTCTGTTCTGTCTTCATGCATATTGCCAGGTTATGTATGCAACTTTCAGTCATAATTTAGTCCATTGGCATTTGATTGAATGCAATGCATGGGAGGCACTTCTTGTCTTCAAGGAACCTCGCAATATTAAAAAAATTATGTGTTTTGATCTCATCTTATAAATCTGATAATGTACTATCGTCTCTTAATTTCCATATCATGTCTACTTAAAGCATTGATATCGTGTTGGACAGATATCTTTAGCATTTGAAGTATATATGGAGCAGAAAAGATACATGGAGAAGGAGTCATTTTGCTGGCTAACGCATTCTTCTGTGGTTTTAGAAACACAGTAGCTTGGATGATGTTAACGTTCCAGCAAAATGTAAGCTTGTACAAATGTTTTTCCTTGTTACTCATTAGAGAAATGCTAAAAACACACTCTCTGACGCATTCTTTGTCCTTGTAGAGAGGTGTTTCTAGCACTTTTCTAACTCTTTATGAATGCTAAAATAGGATGTAGAATATTAATTGCTGACATTTCTCAGATATTTATGATAGTGTGAGGTGTATATACCAAAATAAAATAAATAAAATTGCGAGAAGAAAGAATACTACACATCAGTGAATACCTTGGAATATATGTCGGAATGCTATTGCTTTGACGATCAATCATTTGTTTCTCTTTCGTTTCCTTTGACATAAAAGAAAAAAAAAAAATCTTGCTATGTTGTAGTTTTCACTGATATGGTGATCTCACATCTAATCCATCTTGGTATGTCCGAAGCTTGAGCATCATTGAAGAAAGAGGTGACACTATTGTGCTATATTGGTTTTAAATCTTTGAACTAGCTAGCTAAGCATAACAAAGAAAAAAAGGAATACAAGGTTGTCCCAGGAGCTGCTACTACTTACTTACTGCTATCAAACAATTTGTACGCACTAACAAACAGGTAATTGTAGAATGTATTGGTAAGTAGGATATGTGTCTTTCTGCAACAAGGGTCTTGATTACTCAAAATTCTGAAGGTATTAGCATGCAGAGCAGATAGATTATTACCCAGTGTAAAATCAGAAATAATACTAAGGAACATAAATAATGGTGATAAATATGCATAAGCTATAAGGGAGACAATAGTTGCAGATGGATTGGTTGAGTAATGATTGAATTCATGCATGAACTGTGCATCGTCGTGGTGGGTGCCACTCTTCCCAGAGTGAAGAAAATTGTTGGTCCCCGCACGCTTTGGTCCCCCTGGCAACTACTGTCTTCTTCCTCTCTGAAATATCCTACGAAATTAGCAGAGCCAGTGAGGTCTCTTTCTGACGTTTCTCGAATATCGCAATGCCTTCTTTTCACCTAAAAATTCACATTCAATAATGGAGCCACCATTCAGGCACAGATTTCCCATTGACATGAAAAAGAAAGCAAAGGATTTTTGTTTTCCCTGTTTTTTAGTCTAGTTAAATTAGATTCTTCAAGTTGACCTGTAGTACCAAATTTAAATCGCATTAAAAGTTAAAAAAGTTAGGTTTTTCTTTAAACAAAAGAATAGTTTCATTATTCAATTACGTAATGATGTAAAATGAATGTTCTTTTTATCTTCCAAAATAACGGTGGTTCTTGTTGAAGGTGTTGTTATTTAAAAAGATAAGAGAGTAGTTGTTTTAAAAAAATACTTACTAATAAGAACTATAAATTTATGAAAAAACTATTTTATCAATAATTGATTGATATAAAAAAATAATCTTCACAACAATTTTTCAAAACTGAAACTAAAATTAGAAAGTGATTTTGGTTTCTCGAAATTAAAAACCATCCTGAATGGGCCTAATTAAATTCTGTCAAATATTAAAAATAAAATAAAATGGCATGAGATTCGGAGGCTTTATTGTTGTCAATACTTTTTGGTCGGTGGAGAGCATTATTAGGACGTGTTCTTTCTATTAACGATGAGTGATATGAAAATCGTGCATTTAATGTATTTTATATATATACATTTTCTAAAATTTTAAAACATATTAACTTCTTCATACTTCATACGAAAGTTGCTTGAGTTGATACAATTAACGCTTGAGTAAAAATTCAACAATAAAATCACCAAGTTCATAATACACTAATTAATAAAATCATATGTTGCAAGCATTTCAACCTAAATGACCATTCACACTACATTTAAAGTTTCAAAAGAAATTATAAAAATAAATATTTTCTCCAATTCCAATTTAACTTTATTCAAAATTTAATTATAATTCTCGTATAAAAAATTAAACCTCAACATAGAATTTTACTCCACTCTACTCTTACGTGCAATTCTACTGGTTCAACAATTGATTATAAAATATTTAAATTTCTTCTTTAAACTTAAAATTTAAATTCCAACTCATGCATGACTTTATTTAATTTAATCTGATCTTAACAATATATTATTCCACTGGTTATCCAATTTCTAAACAAATATAAAGTACAACAATATTTCAAAACAATTTCATTTAAGATAATTGTTGTATTGTATAAGGAATTACTCCAAACATTTAGAAAAGTTATATAAATTAGATAAAATTTAACTTACTTTAAAATAGTATATAACTATAAACCTAGTTTAGTGAAAATTCAATTCTCTTATCAGATGTGGTAACGAAATTCTTCTATACAATCAATACAAGAAAAAAATGATTAAAATCATGATATTTTAGAATCCATCTTCACTTTATTAATATCTCATCAAGAAGACTAGTTTCATAATCTTATAATATTATAGAAGTGAAAAAGAAGAAAATAGTGAAAAAATAAATACTTTTTGGAAAAAGAAAAAAAAAATTGACACTGAATGGAATTTTAGACTTACTTGAATTTTTAAATATAATTAAAAAGGTGAAAAATATATGGAAAACATGAATGTTTTTTTTTTAATGTCAGTCCGATTGCATTGATATCTTTTTAAGTGAAGTGGTACTCCAGTTATGACGACTCTATATTCGATAAAATAGGAAATAATTTTCATATTAATATCACTTTCCACTTTAGAGAATTTACATTAATAGGTTGATTTTGAAATTTTATGTTTTAATTCAGTTGTATGCTATTTTAAGATTAACTTTTATCTATATATTTTTTGTGCGTAAAAGATTGTAATTGTAATTGGAAGTAACAAGTCAATTCCCTTATTACACATTCATTTAGTCTCTTTACGTTGTATTTAACCCTTATAAAAATATAAAAAGTAATCAAATCAACCGTATCCATTTAATTTGATTGATAATGGATCGAAACTGATCCAACTAGTTTTTTTATTATTATATATATTTTAAACTTATATATTTAAAAAAAATATAATCCTACAATTTTTATTCCAATTTTTTAAAATCATATTTTAATGACTAAAATCGAAATTAATCAGATTAGATAAGATCTATAATTAAATTACAGGAAAATCATACACAAAATACAATGAATGATTATTTGATAGCCAGCTGAAAATGATATTCCTGATAACATAATTTGGGCTTTCTAGTTGCAGTTTGCGAGAATTATAATTTGGGCTTCAACCCATTATAAGTTGGAGAAGCATTGGTTTGACCAAAACTACAAATGCATCCTGAAATTAGTTTATTATTTTTAAATTAGTTGAAATAAATTATAGATTATAATTATCGTGTACGGTGGCAAACACAGTGAACAGAGACTACCTTGGAAACTGTAAATGAATCATGTTTCAGACAATTTCTTAGTATTATAGTGTCATATTGATTGTGCCATGTGCCCTCACTCAATAAGACCCATCCTTCTGGGAATTCCAGTAATAACAAGTCTGCATTTCACTCCTTTTCTATTTTATTTTAATAATGTCCTCTCATAATTGTTACGAAGCTACTCATAGTCGATTTAAAAAAACAAAAACAAAAATATTAAACATTGATACTTTATCACATCTAAATGTTCACTCGATTTGTACAAAAACTATAATTATTCTCTTAAAGTAATCAAACACTCAAATCATGGCCAAGTATGGTTAAATAAAGTTGGAGTACATATTTTCTATTGATTTTTTTTTTGTCAAAATTTTTAATGGTATTGATATATTAAAAGTATTTTATAATATATTTTAAAATATCAAAATTAATGTTAACTAATGTATTTTAAAAATTCAACAAAATAATAATAACAAAAACTCAGTAAAAAGTTTAAATTAATCGTAAGCAAACACCTGTAATTATTATCTTGGACACCTTTTAGTTTTCACTCCATCCGTTTTGAAATATAAGAAAAACTTATGATTATATTCGTATATTTTATCAAAAATATTTAAAAATGATCCGGTGACTGTCAATTTTATTTTTTATTTAAATATGTTTGCAAAAAATAATAATAATAATACTTCCTAAAACAATGAATGTTGTCCCATCGAATGTTGTTTTAAATAAATATTAAATGTTATAATAATAGAAAAACTAAAAAATAACTCATGATTCATTTATCATTTTTAATTCTAAACAAGCCAAATATTAAGTTATATTCATCCAAATTTTCTCGTAGAGTTTTGTAGCATTTTCTAGTAAACTTAAAATTACAAGACAACGCATATATGCTGCGGTTGTTAATAACTCTATACAAAAATTAATCATCTTTTCATCTAATCATGAAATTGTATTTTTCTATTAATTTGATTATTTATGTTAATTTTTTAAATTAAATAATTGACGTTTTACTATAATTTAGAAAATATACATTACAATATACCGAATTTAGTTATGTAATCCACGAGTCAAATATTAGTGTAAAATGAAGTTTAAAGTGGATTTAAGCGTAACTCAAATCCACAAAATCGGCTTGTAAGGTGAGGATTGTCTTATCTCTGGTCAATGTGGAATTATCTCGTACAGGACTAGAAATTAGTAGGTGGTTCGTTAGCAGTCCGATAGTGCGGATGAAACAAAATATTCAAGAAAGTTTGTTAGGATAGGCTCTAACTTAACTCTAATATCATGTTAGAATTGGGTTTTAAGCTTAACTCAATTCCACAAAACCAGCTTGTAAGGTAAGGTTTCCGTCTCAATCATATATTATGAAATTTTCTTATACTTCCAACAGAAAATATTTAACTGTATAATATTTGGTAGCCAGTGTAGTTAGTATATTTTATTATTCGTAAGAAATTAATGTCCGTTGAAGAAGGAAGGTGGAGAAGGTTGCATAATGATCTTGGTAGCTAGACTCGTTACTGCATTTACTTACTTTTCAAAGCGAAATAGCTTTGTCATGCATTCAGAAACAAAGTAATAAAGTAATAGCTACCTATATTTACTGTTACTGCTATTAAATAAATCCACCTACCATCTCTGCTAAAGTGTATCACTACAAACACACGAACCACATTCAATTTAACCACTAACACACCCATCATAAATTAAATATACCACACTACAATCTCAATCTCTAGCTTCTTGATCTGCAATGGAGTTTCACAACAGAATGCAGCACCAGCAACAGAAACACCGACGACCCAATAATGGAGAGCACCAATGCAGCTGTCATGTGGCGGCAATACGCGTCAAACACATCGCACACTTTCATCCACTGCACGTGCGTGTTACCCTTCTGTGCTATCACTCCCACTGCACATGCTGCACCATTCGCCGAGAACAACACTGCCATCAGCACAAGGTCCAAACCTGTTATCACCAAATCTGTCAAATCGCTTTTCCTTCTTCCACCGCTTCTCGCCATCACTGTTATCACCAATGATGCAGCTGCATACGAGCATGCTATTGCGTTTGACACCACGAAAAACCTGTTCCAGATATATTCCAGTTATTAATGAATACATTCTCCCATCACAGTGGAAACAAAATGAAAAGGAAAGGAAGTTATTATTATTATTGGTTGCTGAAACTTACACCATGGCAGACATATATTCCCACTTAGCAGAGGCTCTGAAATTCATTTCAGCGTAGGAGATGACTTTGGTCTGATTGTCTACACCAACAACGATGGTTGCAACAAGAGTGAGAGAGAGGGCAAGAAAGCGCATCAAGAGATGGTAGGGAATTTCTTTGGTTGGGGTTTCCACGACCTTGACATCGGTGTGCACCCCATCGACGACGTTGGTTTTGGTGTGTGTGCTCATAACTGGATCTGGTTATGGTGGTGCTGTGAGAAAGCAAAATGGTGTGAGAATGTGTAATTTAAATGAAGGTTTGTGTTGTAGGAATGTTATGAGATAATATTAATAAGGCGAAGGTGTATGAATGAGAAAGGTGGGGAGGTTGGAGATGCATTCAAAGCAGCGTGTACGGGCTCTGCGTATTTAATGTCATCAACTATACTCATATGTGGTTTTATATTTGGAGACTCCTAACATTAATGCTGCACTTTCTTTCATTCATAACCTTCTTCTTACGTTAATGCTGGCCATTGCATCTCTAATGTTCGTGTCAAAATTTATGTCCAAACCATGTATATAATAAATCTCCTGTATGTAATTGTTTGTTCTACCGGAAGTTGAGTTTCGGTAATATATAGTTTGATTTTCGAAAATTGATTTATGGTAATATATTTTGATTTTTTGAAATAGACTTGTGATAATATATTTTAATTTTTGGAAGTTAATTTTCAGAAGTCGAATTCTGATTATATATTTTTTTCAAAAGTTGAATAATTTTGGGATGTCCATAATTTTAATTAAATGGTCAAAGGATAGTTTAGAAATTTAAAATTTGATTGGGGGTGTAGAAAAAATTGTGGAGTTGCAGGAAGACAGACCATTATTTTAGGGGGCTCTTATTTTATTGGGCCCAGCCCATATATTTTTTGGGCCAGAAGTAAAGTCCACAAAGAAAACTTCTTCTCTCCGTTCTCCAAATTGTTAGGGCTGGCTATTTAGTCATTGTTGTTCCCCCAATCTGTTCTGAAGAACCTCCACCTTCCTACGATGAAGAAGAATGAGGAACGCAGTGATAATCGCAAGAAGCACTCGATGAAGAGGAACATTTCGAGGTTGGGCGGAAGTGGCCTTTCGCTCGAAGCTTTCGCCAATGCAAAGTCCAAGAACAAGCAATATAATCCAGCTCTCATAAGTACGTTACTTTCTCGATTTTATTACCTCAACTTCTTCCTCATACTTTCAATTCTTGCATCGTTTTATGTGTGTACTAGAATAGCTGTAAATTTTCAGGAATATTCTGCTCTTAGCAGAACGAATTAGAAAAAAAGGAATCAAATGTATCCGTCAATTCCTAGTCTCTGTTGCGTTTAAGTTATTATAAACCCCTTTTTTCCCTGTGGCTGGAATTGTGAGTGATTGGGTGCATTTGTATGATGTAGTGGATGCCGTTATAGGGAAGGTTAGATAACAATTGAAATATGTTATAAATCATTTACACATGTATATAAAAAATGAATTGTACGTAATAAAAACAACTGTAGATCAAATTTGGCATTGTATTCAATCAATTCAATTGGCTGGTACTTGTAAAAAACGAAAAGAAGAGGCAAGACACAGGTAGCAACCACAAGAATGATACTAGCCCCAGTATAGGACGGAATTGAAATCTTGTATTTGAGAAATTTCACCATGCCATAATGGCGGCTATTTAAGAGTGCTGTCTGTTGGCAGTTTTTGTTAACGTCACCAAATATTATGGGTTTTTTCTTGTTGGAAATGTCAAAGGTTGTTAATCAAAGGTCCCAACATATTTTATGTTGAATGAAATAAAGTGGATGTGAATTGAGATTGAATAATAATGTTACCATTAATTCTTTGGATATTTTTATAATGAATTGGAAAGATATGGTAGTTTTATTTCATATCCCAGATCAGAGCAAAAATATGAGTGTTAGATGGAATGTGATGAAATACACTCCTTTGAGGTCCAGTTCCATCCTATTTTAAACAATGTGATGAAATTGATTTTATCTCTGCTCTCTATTGCCAGGATATGTATGTCTCTAATTGTGCGCTTATATAAATTATTTCATTTGTAACTAAAATTTTGCAATACCTACAATCTTGCTATTGTGGTTTTGGGGTCGGCTGTTCCATGCCTCTATCTGGTATTGCCAACTATGATATTGTTCTTACCCGTCGTAGTCTCTTCCCTGATACTCTCTCTACTCTTCCTTTTACCGGAAACAGATGCAAGAGAGAAAAGAGAGAGAGGGGTTGAGAAATTTGCTTTCCATCGTTTTTGTTGGGCTGGACCACAATTACAGCAACTTTCCATCACACTTAAACATTTCCATACTATTTGCTCCATAAGAATTTTTGTGCTAAGATCTCTAAAGACATAGCAAGTGTCAATTTTTTTTTTTGGCACGTCTGCCTGTGAATGATTGTGGGGAGCTGGGGAAAGGTTCAAATACAACGTGCAAATAACAGTGGTAATTTAGGTAAATAGCTTTTCCCACAAGGGGTTTGTCCGAAATCCTGTGGAGCTAGTACGAATTGTTTTGTTTATTAAATTGAACATTTTGGTGATGATCAAACCTTAAAGTCTTGTCACAATTTTTTCAGATTATGTGATTCATAAAACATATGAAAGTTATTTCTTCTGTATTTTCCGATAATAATGTGTTCTGAAATTTTCCGTTCTATGTGGTCTTTAAGACATGTTCCAGTCTCTTACCTTCGCTTGAATTCTTATTATATCCTCTATCATACAGAATTATGAATTGAGTTGAGAATGTTGAGTATTACCATATCTAACTTCCTTCGTGATAACCATTACAGTCTTCTAACAGTTGTTGTCTCTTTGTTGTCAGAGAAGCAAAGGGAGTTCTATAAAAATGCTAAGAATGTGAATAAGTTTAAGAAGTTGGTAAAGCAGCAAAACCAGCATAATGGTCGTTCCTTGGCTCAGGAACATGACAAGGTCTGATATCTCATTAGCTGTTTGCTTTTGAGGTTATTAACATGATTGCGAAATCTTGAGGCATACTGTGGCTTAATTTCATGAATTACTACTCTTCAGTGTGTGTATATTTTTTTGGTGTGCATATCCATTTAGTTTTTGTTTGCTGTTACAGAGTGTAAATGAAACTGACGAGTACAAGGACAAGAGTGAGAGGAGGATGAGGAAGAACAGTGCTTTTAGTTTGGAAGAACTGTACAGAAAGCAGCATGAAGAGAAAGAGAAAGAAAGAATAGAGAGAGAGGCAGTGCTGAGGGTAAGGAGGGAAGAGAGAGAACAAGCTGAAACTCGGAGAAAGGCTATGCGGGAAAAAATGCTTAAGAAGACCCGAAGAGGGCAACCTGTTATGAAATACAGAATTGAGCATCTTTTGGAGACTATTCAAGGTTCAACTAAAAATGCAGCTGGCAGTAAATCATAAGTAGTGGAACGAATGTTGGAGAACATCTTCTGTTAAATTTTACCAGCATCGTAATGTTTTTGGTTGAAAGAACACGACTGAGGAACGACGCACTACATTTATTATGATTATAGTATATTATATTGGTCACTATACTGTTGATCACAATTTTGTGGCAGACTAAATCTCCTGCTTTTCATTTATGTCGTGTCGTGGTTGTATCAAAGGTTGTAATCAAAATTCATTCTTGTAATTGCTCTGTAGAAACAATGATAATCGATGCTCCTTTTTCTTCCCTTGCATACTTCGTCCCCCTTATGTCATTAACCAATTACTCATGTATCTTTCTTTCTGTCTTATTCTCTTCTTTATCTCAATCTCAGAACGGTTTTCGTTTGAACATGTGTACGTACCACAATTGACGATGACAGGTTTACAATGTTGTTTGAGGAAAATAATTAGTAAGAACACCAATATTGCAGTGTTTTTTTGACATATTAGACAAAAATTTCAAACTCTAATCATAAAAGAACATAATTAGTGAAAGAGAATTTCTTCCTGGACTCATATTTTCTAACTGCACACCCATAAGCAAAGTGAAAAGGTCAGATTTGACATCTGCTTCAGTTTTCAAAGTAGTATCCAACACTCCTAAAATATCATGAATATCCAATAGTTGAGGCATGCCTCCAAATTGCAATGACAGTTTTTATTATCAAAATGTATGTATCAAGTTAAGTTGACACACTGATCAATTGTTCTTCTCTAACGTAAATGAAGTCGGAAATGCAAAATAACAACAACAAATTAAATTTGTATAGCAGAAATATTATTGATGTTCATCTTCTATCATTGTGCAGGTTTCCTAATATAAGATCATTTCAAGAAACAAAATGGTTTTAAAAAGGTATTCCACTAAGAATGCAGGTAGGCAACTCTAGGAAGTTTCAGTGGTATTCATGCCGAAATGAGTGTCTAATGTTACAACTAATTCTTTCAGGTAATTCAAAAGAAAAAATATTATAATAATTAACTATCTAATAAATTTGTCTCTATTTCTCATATGTTTTTTTTTTCATTAGAATTTTTTGTTAAAAACTTTAGATACAATAATTTGATTGTCATTCTGCATTCTTAATTAACAATAATAAATCATATAGAAAATTTTTAAAAATTTTTGCCTTAGTAGTAGTATCTAAAGCAATAATATTTGGTTTCATGATAGATGACAAAACAATAGTTTATTTAGCATATTTCAGGATACTACACCTCTAACCAAAGTAAAACAAATAGTTTTGTGTCAATCAGAATCAAAAATCCAATTTGCATCCCTATAACCTTAAATAAGAGTAGAAAATTTTGTATAATGAATTTCATATAATTAATGTTTCTTTCAATATTGTCAACAAAATTCACATAATAAATGTCATAACTAGAAACATCACAAATAATATTATGACTAGAAGACAAAACATTGTAAGAGGTATCACAAACAGTTTTAATGAATTTATCCTTAAAAAAAAAACATCTTTATATTTCATAATAATATTATGGTAAGAAATTTTATTAATTTGAGAATAAATAATCTAGAATGCATTAGTGTAATGTAAGTGTAATAGAAAGAAATATAATCAAATATTTAATTTCTAGATTCACATTTAGATGTATATTAACTTTTGCAAGATAGCCACACTTTCTTGTTGGAAATGCCAAAGGTTGTTAATCAAAGGAACCAACATAGTCTGTATTAAATGAAGTAAAATGGATGTGAATTGAAATTGAATAATAATGTTACCACTATTCTTTGGATATTCTTATAATGAATTGGAAAGATCTCTAAACACATAGCAAACGTTTTAAATGTAATTGATTGAACATTTTGGTGATGATCAAACCTTAAATTTTGTCACAATTTTTACAGATTATGAGATTCATAAAACATATGAAAGTTATAGCGCCATGCGTCTTAACTTTTCTATATAAACCCCAAGTTATAGCACAAAGAAAAACATGACATTGCTGAAGATGAGTAAGAAAAAATGATGCTGCTGTGGTTTACGATGATATGCATTGTTCTGCTGGTGCTTCCACCTCAAGGTTTACTTCTTTAATCACTTTATATTTTTAAACTTAATTCAAACTTATATGATTTAGGTATTGGTTTTATAGGTTATGCACAAAATTGTCCACCTTCTGCACGAGTGTTTAAAGATGCATTGATCATGAAGACCCTCTTAGCTGTCATATTTGTGACCATCATATTATGACCCCTTTATGTGGTGGTAATGGTTAAATATATATATTATATAATGTATATGTGGAAAGTGAAAACAATAAATAAACAAAGTACTATGGTGGTTGAAAATATTTATAATTTCTGTGTCTATGTGATGTTTTGGGGTGTATTGAATATCATGTGAGTTATTTAAAATATTACTATGGTTCAATTGTAATTTAATAAAATATAAAGATCTATTGGTTATTATGGGAAGTCATAATAAAATAAAATAAATCTCAGCACAACTCGATGGACGTTGGCTTATAAAAGGATATTAGAGTTCTGTTTCTGGTTATAAGGTTATCTGATCATAAGGTTCTCTCATAATAAGTCATCAAGAAAGAGAGTATGAGAGGAGTAACAGAGATAGATTGGAAAAAAAAAGTTGAAAAACAGAGATTGAAGAACGCATTATTATTATATCTTTCATGGATCAAGGTTAGTATCCTATTGTGATTTATATTATGTTTATGTACATGAATGTGCGTTTATGTGCGTAAATGTGTGATTATGTGCATGAAGATGTGAGAACCATAAAGCTTAAGATTTTATAGTAGTTTTCTATAATAAATTAGTAAGTAGTATCGCATGGAAACTACCAAATTAATTTACATGTGGTATCAAAGCAAGTGTTATTAGAATTATGATTCTCTAATTATGATATTTTTTTCCAAATTGTGTTATCCTGAATATTATGAACCCTAATTATGAATTTAGAAATTTTATGAAAGTATTAATTTTAATTATGAATTTAGGAATTTTATGCTATAATAAACCCTAATTATGATTTAGGGATTTTATGATATTATAAACCCTAATTATGTTTTTAGGAATTTTTGTTGAAATTAAGATAAACTCTAATTATGGATTTAGGGATTTTGAAATTTATATTTTTTCCCAATTGTATGAACCCTAATTATAAGTTTTAGGTATATATTGTTAATTGAAGAATTACACTGTTATTTTTCTTCAATGTTTTTCTTTTATGCTTTAATTGCACTGTTATGATGATGAAAGTATTTCTTGGTTACTTGTTTGTCTTTAATACAATCTACACACACATTCCTATCAGTATAATTTAAATTCGGAAGGATTTCATTCTTTAGTAATCTATGTATTCTTTCTTCATCATCATGTCATTGAATTCAATTAAAGCATAAAAGAAAAACATTGAAGAGATATAACAGTGCAGTTCTTCAATTAACAATATATCTCTAAAACTTATAATTAGGGTTCATACAATTGGGAAAAATATAAATTTCAAAATTCCTAAATCCATAATTAGGGTTTATCTTAATTTCAACAAAAATCCCTAAAAACATAATTAGGGTTTATAATATCATAAAATCCCTAAATCATAATTAGGGTTTATTATAGCATAAAATTCCTAAATTCATAATTAGAATTAATACTTTCATAAAATCCCTAAATTCATAATTAGGGTTCATAATAATTTCAAAATGAAAAAAAACATCATAATTAGAGAATCATAAATCTAATAACACTTACTCTGATACTACATGTAAATTAATTTAGTAGTTTCCATGCAATACTACTTCATTATAGAGAACTACTATTGGATCTTAAGATTCATGATTCTCACATCTTCATGCACATAATCACACATTTACGCACATAAACGCACATTCATGTACATAAACATAATAACATATTAACCTTGATCCATAAGAGATCCAATAATAATACGTTCTTCAATCTCTATTCTTCAACCTTTTTTTTTATCTATCTCTTTGTCTCTCACACTCTCTTTCTTGATGGCTTATTATGAGAGAACCTTATGACCAGAGACAAAACCCTAATATCCTTTTATAGGCCAACGTGAATCGAGTTGTGCTGAGATTTATTTTATTTTATTATGACTTCCCATAATAATCAATAGGTCTTTATATTTTATTAAATCACAATTGGGTCATCATAATATTTCAAATAAGTCACATAATAAAATTAATTCGTCAATTAATTCTAACAGAATATTCAATACACCCCCAAAACATTACAGGGACACAGAAATTAAAAATATTTTCAACCATCATAGTACTTTGTTTATTTATTTTTTTCACTTTCCACATATACATTATAATATATATATATATATATATATATATATATATATATATATATATATATATATATATTTAACCATTACCAGCCACATAAAGGGGTCATAAAATGATGGTCACAAATATGACAGCTAAGAGGGTCTTCATGATCAATGCATCTTTAAACACTCGTGCAGAAGGTGGATAATTTTGTGCATAACCTATAAAACCAATACCTAAATCATATAAGTTTGAATTAAGTTTAAAAATGTAAAGTGATTAAAGAAGTAAACCTTGAGGTGGAAGCACCAGCAGAACAATGCATATCATCGTAAAGTTGATACATCTTTTAAGTATTTTAGTCTTTTACCAATACTACATTGATTAACTCCCTCGTTAGAATTTGTGTATTGTTGTGTTTTCTTCTATATCATTATCACATATTGTATTTTCTGTTCTTATCATATTTTGTTTTTTTGTTTGTTTCCATCTCACTCAGTATTTATTTTCTAGCATCTGTGTGTTTAAATAATTTTTTCTAGAGTTTTATTTTATGCAAATCCATATTATTTATTTTCTTTTGTTTTTCTGAGTTTTTTATTGTTTTTTTGTTCTATGTGTTTGCAAGTATTTTTTTTAATTGAATCAGAACATCGAAACACATTTATTTCAAAACTAAATCAAATTAAGAAAATAGAAAAAAAAAATTAATTAGAAATATTTGTAAAGGTTATAAATATACTTATCTTTTATATTGAACAATAATTTATTATTGGGACAAGCACTACGAAAAACATTGGGTAACTTATATAGATTAAATTTACGATTCTCTATAGTTAAAAACCGCTAATAAAGATATTTGTGACGATAAAAAAACGTGACATTTTGTATGTCAAAAACTCATTGTGACAATATTTTATTAAACACGGCTATTTTTGCTACAAAATCAAATACATTTTATTCCACTTAATACTTTTTTTAGCAATTATAATCCCACGAAAAAAAATTTATTATCAATTTGTTTGTTTTTAACACCTATTCAACAATTTTTTCTCCAACAATATAAAATATTTTAAAATTTTCACTAGCCATTTTCTTCTATTTTGAAAATATTTAAACATTTTCACTATTATTTTTGTTGATTAAATTTATTCTTTATTAGTCTTTCCAATTTAGTTGCAGTCATAATTATGTAAGAATTAAATTGAAGTAAAACCTTCACTCCTAAGAATAAGAACATCTTTAACAGTAATTGGAATAAATGTCATGATCTCTAGTCTAAAATTTTAAATGAATTTATGGTAATTGAAGAAAGGTTCATTGTAACATATAAATGACCATACAAGCATATTATATAAATGGTTTCAAAACACTCAAAATCAATTTTTAAAATTAATTGAAAATGACAAATTCACATTAAAATAAAAGTGATTCCTTATAGTTTATTCATTAACCAAAATCAATTTTCTCACATTAAATATCAAGTCGAATCAATTCTTCAGAATGTTTCCAAATAAATTAATAACAATTAAAGATAGAATTGTTGATAAAAAAAAATCAATATCATAATTATGAAATAATAATTGTCATGTATACAATCCTCCTGTCTTTACCCTTAGTATTTAAGTTCACATCTCACTGTACTAGACTTAAGAGATATTGAGAGAAAGATCCTTAGTATACTAAACTGTAGAGAAGACAGCAAAAGACATATTCTGCAACAAAAATCTTATGATTAACTGTAAATAAAATTCATCCTCAGGCATAATCAATGCGTATTGAATTTTAAGTACATGAGTTTTGTCTTTAAAATTATAGTTTCTCACACTTTTTCTTTCTTTTTTTTTAACTCTCTTCCTTTATAAAATATTTTATTTCTTTTTTGGGTTTTAAAATGAGTCAATCTGACCTGTTTAGATCTATCTTATTTCTGGTCTATTCAAATCGAATTAAATTAAACCAATTCGATATTTTAAAATGGGTTGAGAAGGTGAACATGTCCCACTAAAGGACTGATTGATAGATTGACCGGTTTTTTTTTTTTTTTTTGCATTGGCATATTTTCCATCTTTACACTAAAAAGAAAAAAAAAAGTGCATTCATTTCACAGAATAAATTATTTATATATGAAAGTGACTCGGTCACTAAATTGTTGGGTTTTATTTGATAAAAGATTGTTTAAATTTTGTTTATTGGATACTCTTGTTGATATTGATAAAAAAATTAGATTATGCATGTGAATTATATTATTTCTGTAATTTGAGTTTGTAATACTTATTATGATTTATGAAATTGACATGAGCTTGTACAAATATACATTGGGTTAAGGAGAAAGGATTGATTTGAAATTAATAAAGAATAATCCTTGAACAAATTACGGGTTGGAGTAGTCATGACTCTCCAATTTTTTTATATCTTTATAATTTTCATATTACTTAAATAATTTTTTTAAAAAATTTAATATTTTTAATATTTTTAATATATTTTTATTTTTTTATATATCCCTATCTACATAATGGAAAAGTTATTTTTTATTTTTCATATCAATTTTTTCATTTTATCTTTTAAATATATTTTAAAATAAAAATAATTATTTTATTTATATTATCTTTTAAGTAATCATTTATTTAATTTAACCATTTTTTTATTTATTTATTTTTAATTTAGTCATTGCAAATGAAATATAATTATAGTAAAATTATAAAATTATTGTATTTCATTTTATAATTATAATAATAACAATAATTAATATTTTATTATTTTTTATTATAAAAAAAAGTAAATATAATGTTTTTATTGGTTTGTGTAAAAATTTGGAAATGACTCTTTTGATTCATTTTCTCGCTCAAAAATATTAAGTTAGTCCTTCAGTCATCTTTAGTCTCAATTTGGTCTTTTTTTTGAAAAATAATGCAATTTAGTCATTTTTCATTAAATTTCTTGAATCATATTAAGGTTTTTTCATTAAAATTGAAGTTAAGGATGGTTTGCTTTATTGGTGTAATCGACATAATTCTAATGTCAATTTTGATAAAAATAACCCTGTTCCGCGCTTCAAGAAATTTAACAAAATGATCAAATTGTATCAAATTTTAAAAAATCGAGACCAAATTGAAACTAAAAAAAATTAGAAGATCAATTTGATATTTTAGATAAAAAAGTAGACAAAAAATTAATTCAATTAAAATTTTAGTACCTAAAATATTGATCAAATATCCACCGGTGAATATGTCGTATTCAAATCATGCAACCTCAACTTTTATTTTACAATGAGTTCAGAAGAAGGCTTTGAACTTCAATTTTGAAAATCAACGGTTGTGTTCAGAAATTAAACTCTCATCACTAAAGTTGTGAGTTTTCCACACGATTTTCAACTCTTTTTTTTTTTAAGTGAAATTTGCCACATGTATAGTAGTGAAGTAGTTAATTAGTGACCCATTATACAAAAATATCTCAGAAACTATAAAAAAATAAAATAGTTGTTGGAAAATATCAAAGGCGGTGCGAGCTTAAAATCATAACAGAATGCTTGAACTTGTGCACTTTTTCCGGTTTTGGCAGCTTTTGAATTTATTAATTCCAATTCATAAAGATCATGATAAAGCAAGAAATTTTACTTGCCAAATAAATAATTATTTTCTAAACTATATATTATATTGATTTTAAAATGAACTTATAATTATTCATTAAACTAACAAACAATATGTTGAATTATTTTAGTTTTTCTTTTATCCACATACCATAATAAACAATTTCTAACTAGATACTAAAATATTTTAGTATAAAAATATACAAGGTAGTCCTGTATTCTTTAAAATAAATAGTTGTTATTTAACAAAAGAAATATTATTTCTTAAGCAAATTTTATTGTTCTATTAAACACTTTCTATTCTCAAAGTACCGTAAAAGAAAAGAAAAAAGAAAAAAGAAAAAAAAAAAGCACGGCAACTTTAAAAGAAGATTTCTGCAATGGAAATCTTTAGCTGAAAACACGAGTTCGGTATCAAAAATTAAATTAATAATCGTATCTCGAGGTTATAATTTTAGTTGTCCATCTAAAAGATTTTATTGCAAAGACTTTTAATTTCGAAAAAAGAAATTGAGAATTGTGACAACTTTACTTCCCGCACACGATCTATATTTTCAAAATTAAAATTCAAAATCGTATTCTAAGTTTACCACTTCTATAAAATAGTAGTTAAAGTTGCATAATTTGGGACGAGTGTAACTGTTTGAAAATCACGAATTGGACCTAATAAAAACAAAACCAATAAATGAAAAAAGAAAATTGGGTGTGTAAAAGTGTCTTTCTTGATTTTTTTTTCTTTTACATAATGTCTCGTGGTATATTTTATGATAGAATAATATTTTGACCTATAATTTAATATGCAGAACAAGTTAATTATTTCGTTTTATCATTAATATTTGGTGAAGGAAAAATATTATTTAAATACATGCACACCTTGATCACAAGCTTCAAGTGAATAAAAAATACTCATTTATCCAGCTAAATTTAAATTTTGAAAATGATCTTTGTTTTGTTATTAACAAGATTACAAATGAATATATATATATATATATATATATATATATATATATATATATATATATTATTTTTGCTACTATAAAAACATGGTGAAAATAATATGTATCTTAAAATTGGCTTTAATTTGTCTTCTAATAGTTACTTCTAAGTATTTAATACTTATGTATATTTTATATATGTTTTACGATGACAATAAATAAGTAAAAGTTAAAATCAATTATTTTACAAATTTGATAGTTATCTTGTATATTAAATATGTAAAAGTTATTTATTTTTGTATACTAAAATAAAATATTTTACTAATTATTCTTAAAATGTGTAATATTATTAGTCGTTACTTTATTTAAATATGAATTATTTATTTTTACTAATTCAATTAATACATTTAATTAAAAAATATGTAAATATTAATTAGTATAATAATAATATTAAAATATTAATATTTAATTTCATTAAAAGTAGTTATATATGTTTTTTATAATCCCGTAGAAACACTAGTTATGGAAAGAGTCAATATCATCATAGGAATGCAGTTGAAACCTCTAATCTGCTCTGACCCAATTCATGAAAATACCTTCCAATTCATAGCATCTGATTCTTCTCACAGTTCACCAATTCCAACATCATAACCATTTTTACTTGTCCGTTAAAGTTATGCGAGAAAGAAAAATTGGGCGTTCGGGTGATCAAAAACACCGTTTCTTTTATTGATTTCAATTGTATATACAGAGTATCTATTCAGCTATGAGAGGCAGAGAAGAAGAATATGGGACATACATCTTGAGAAAAAAGTGAGAAAAAGAAGAAGAAAAATGAAAATTGACCTAATAATGGAAGCAAAGAATGAATGGAAAGATCAAACATAGCGATACACTACAACCTGCCTCTTAGGGTTGGAGCAGATAACTATGAGAGTGAGAGCAATCACCAGCGCCATCAGAAGTCCCATGAGGTCGACGCAAAACTCCGTGCAAGCCATTATTGCTATGTCTCTTCTTCTTCTTCTTCCTTTTTAACAACTGCAAAAGTAATCAAAACCAAAACAAGTTCATATATGGCAACGCAATTCCACTTATTTAACTATCATTTATGACCTTTCTCGTGGCGGGCCATGACGTGGTGGTTAGTTGAGTTGCACCAACATTGACCCAATGAAGGGGCATGCATCAGGTCTTCGTCTCTCACTATTTTTTATTGCCCTTTCATGCAAATTCTTTTTCAAAGTGGAAAAATTAAACACCCCATTTTCTACTTTCAATTTTCAATCAAGAAGATTCAAGATCATTCTAGAAAACGTGCCCTAAAAATTAAATTGATCATTTTATAACTCCTGGATTACACTAATCATCCCAAACTTGTCACTAAACTTATTCACAAGTAGCATAAATTAAGAAGTCAATTGTTCAACATCTTTCAAATTGTGAGGTCTAAAAAGCACGGATGTGGGATCCATCTATATTAAAACAATTCAAAATCAAATAATTCAATGCATTTGGTCTTTATTATATTTTGGAGGCTGAAGAAGCTGAAGAAAAAGAAAAAGAAAAAAACTCTTTTAGGAAACGAAATTAGCTTATTCTAAATTCTAAATTCAACTACGTACTACAGATTCTTTTCCTCAACTTATTATATATTAATGTTATGTACTAGTTTTGTTCTCATTAGCTGGGCCTAACCTATAGTTGATGACTTTACCACCCGTTGGACACAAGTGTCTGGTTAGGTTCCAGAAAAGTTTGATTTAGCTACCCTATTTTTCTTACAAACAAAAGATAATATATAAAATTATTATATTCTTTATTTTTCATCGTCAAATACAAGTGTCTTTACTTAATCTTTTAAATTCATCTTGGACCCCATTCAACTGCAGTTTATGCTTCTCCCAGTCTTTTGCAGAGAAAAAAAAAATGTAACCAAACTTGGTTTTACAATTAATTAATTGATATAAAAAAAATATAAAAAAATTTATTCTTACCGAAAAATACCGTTGATCTCCTTAGAAGAAACAAAGGGCTGATCACCAAGCTTTGATAAAATGGATAAGAGATTGAATAAGTACTCATCGTCGAATTGTATTATATTTATAGGTAATTTTGAAGCTGAGCTGATGGGTATTGTCTTATTATATTATATGCTATTTAATGTATTGTCACTATATACATGTTAGTAATTACTTAAATTAAGGAATTACAGCAGATTTGATTGATACAATATTATTTCATTAGATATTAATGGATTATTTGATTTGATATTTTTAGATATTAATATATAATGACATATGATTGAACATTATTAGGTATTTTATAATTTGGAAGTAGGAGATACACCATTAATGATGAACAAAGAACGAGTGCATACACTTTAATCTTAAAGAAGACCTTTCATTCCAAATTTAAAGTGTAGTTTTTTTCTTCTTCTACATATTCGATTTCGTATACATAAATATTCAGCAAGTGAAACCAATATTGTGTTTTTGTTTTAATTTCCAAGCATCGTTTTTATTATTAGTGATTATTTGATGAAAATGGTTTTTTCTCAAACACAACCCGATACCAGGGCTAAAATCAGTCTTTCAAAATTTGGACACCTATTTTAGCTTTGTCTGATTAACCCTTCGAGCATTGTTTGATAATTTATTAACTTAAAAAAAAAAAAAAGTTGTAAAAAAAATTTCTGTTTATGAAGTGAGCAATAGTGTATACAGGTTAAACTACCGTTCGTCTATGAAAAGGTTTAGATATGAGAGTGTTAGAACAATCATTTTCAAAAGAATAATTTTTTTCTAATATGAATATATTATTTGGTGTTAGATAGAGAGATTTTCAATACCTATGTGAACTTTGAATTTGAATTTAAGATTATACATTAAAAAGGTAGACATCTTTTTTATTTGAATTGATACATGTTAATTTTGTGTTATAACTAACAAAAGGGAGAGAGAGAAAAATATATTTTTCTTTCATTTAACTTAGTTGACCCATAAAGTCAGAAGTAAGAAAATATAATAATATCGACTAGTGCAGTGAGTGGTAAACTGATTCACCAGTTTAATAAAAAATAATTGGTGCAAAAAATTTGAATACATAATATCTATACATTTTTATTTTATTCTAGAGACGTTAAGTTATAGGCAACTGAGAACACAATTGCATTACTTTTAAATATTAACAGCCATGAATCTAAGAGTATAAGAAGAAAAAATGTATTGTCAATGTAAATTTGTTAAGATTACTAAGTAGTAAAAAGTTCAATCATGTATAATATTTGTAAAATAATTATTATAAAATCTGACAAACATTACGATAATTTGTGATTGAATATCAATGTAAAGGATTTAGCTATTATTACATCGAAATTAACTTTATAAGAAATATTAACTAAAAAAGGCAGTTTATTTACGTTATTGAAAGAAAGTTTGTTTTCTGTTTATTATTATAACAAATGGTTAATTAATTATATATAACTTTGAATATAACATAATAATAAGGTAACATAATTGTATAGAATATGCTATGAATACTGATACCAATAGTTACATAATATCTATTAGTTATAGAATTAAAGACGTGGGTTTTAATCTAATTTTAGAATGATCCTGCACCTCCATAATTTCATCTTGTTCTTCATATCCTTGAAAGATAAAGATAAATATGTCATTTCACAACTCTATAGAAGTGGAAATTGAAATATATGGAGGTGCAGGAGGAAGCTGTCCTAATTTTACTGTCACCCTCAAAACATGGGCTTAGCATTATGAACTGGGCTAAGAGGCCTTGCAGTGGTTTCCAAGCCCAAATCATGAAAAGTTACGGAGGCTGAAATTGGAATTATGCAATGATAGAAGATCCATTTGAACGTTAAAATGAGAATGAAGGATATGGGTGAGATAATAATAAGAGAATAAAAATGATGATGGTGATGAACATGAAACGTGCGGCCATCATTAAGTAATGAAACCTGGTCTCACTACTCCTCACACACCTTCGCCCTTTTCTTTTTCTCTGCTTTTTCTTTATTTGATTGGATAACTGTGGTGGGGACCAAACTCTCCCTGCATCATAATCTTCTTGTCTTGCCTACTTCTCCTCCCCACCACACTTTTTCTCTGTTCACTTCTTTTCTTCTTTTTGCTGATTTTCAGTTTCTTTTTCTGTAAAACAAAAGTTGTTCACAATCACATCCTCTTCTACCAAATTTAATCGATGTGTTCTTTGGAACGGATCTGTTTTGTTAGATGGTGTGAGTTTAGGGTTTAAGAAAAGAGAAGTTGAACGAAGAAGAAAAAGCAAGGGACACCATCCAATGTGACCGAATCTATCACGTGGCTCGCCAGTCGAGGATCTCCTCCTCTCTTTCCCCGATAAACATTGAATGAAAAAGCAGATGTCACCATACCTGAGGGCATTTTTACCACCCTAGCCTTTTTCCTATTTCTTTTGCTTTTTCAAATGCCACTGCCACAAAATTTGGGCCATTCACTAATTTCCCTGCCGAAGCCACCTGAAACCTGATTCTTCTCCTCCGCAAGCAAAACTTTTAAAACCTTACTCACTCAATCCTCTTCCCAGGGGAGAGAGGGCACCATTTGCAGGCTTTTACACACTGCTTGGATTCCGATTTAGCAAGCTGTTGAAAGCAACACATTGTCATAAACCGGCAATAAAATGTGGCATGTTTACATCTCCACTTTTTTCAGCTAAAATGTGTACAAGGCGTACGAACTAGATACCTTACGATTCAGTAGCCTAAAAAAATACTATATGTAAACTAAAAGCAATAACGCAAAATATTTAAACTAAACCTGACTCTTTTATGTATGATGATTCTATAATTTCGGTAATTTGTTGGGAATAAAACAGAAGCAACTAAAAGTACAGTGAAAAGTTATACATAGGTTTATAGGGACCTATTAATAAAGCTGTTTCAAACCGTTTAGCTTATCTACTTCAACAAGTTTGCCTTTACTTTCTTCACATCTTTTTTATAACATTTCATAGTTTTCTAATGTTTACACAGGGACACTTCACCAAATAATGAACTTAGTCCGCTAAGAACCAAGGATTTAGAGTTTCTATATGATCTACGATCAAAGTTCAATGCAATCAAATTAAGTACCTACCATTTTATGGGGCTACTGAAACCCTTTTAACTGTAGAACCATTTTTTGTTTCCCACGATGATCGATAGTTCATCCTGATTCTGTTCTTCAGCTTTAGACACAATGCATCAAAATTGCTAAGGGCTAATAACGCGGGCATTAGAATACGAATATTATAAATTGAGAATGCTTAATTAAAAAGACAAATGTGTCCAACATCCTACTAAAGAAAGACAAAATTAACATACAAATAAATTGAAGGCCGCGAATATTATAGTATGATGAATAATATAACAATTAGTATCGAACGCACATACAACAACAGTTTCAGTCTATTTATTAATCGGTAAATGAGCATCTCGTAAGCTCAGCCAGTGTAAAATGAATGGCATTCGAGCTCAAGCCGTCGGCGTACTCTCTTTCACGTACCTAGCTCAAAGACGAGCCATAACTGCATCTATGTAAGCCAGGCAACAGTAAATTCACTAGAGATTGCATACTGAGCGTGTACCTGTCATTGTCAATTCCCCAAATCAAAGTGGCATTAGATTTCTCGGCTCAATCCAGAGCGTGATCACTCAAGCCTTAGCGAAGAATCATCTTCCATTGTCCACACAAAACCAGGCATGTCCAACCTTGGCCCGGCGATAGTCCTGTAAATATAAAGCTTCTCAACAGGACAATCATCCGGCCTAGAATCTGGAGGTCCTCTTTCATCAATGACTTCAACGTTGAGTCTGGGCATTTTCTGACCCAGTAGCTTACATGCTCCATAACTCACTGAGCAGGAGGACATCCAAAGGGATCGCATTGTCTCCAGCTTTGCAGCATTTGCCAAAAGCGCCTTGTCACCAAAGGGGCAGTCCCTGATCTCCAGCTTCCTAAGATTATCACATCCAGACAGCACATGATGAAGTCCCAGATCACTTTCTCCAGCAAAAGCCACAGATAGCATCTCCAGCTTCTTCCCGTAAGTCCCAATATACTCGAAAACACGATCTGTAAGAAGACCGGATAGGGATAGGCGTTGCAGATCCTTGCAATGTTCTACAATGGCTCCAAAACCAGAATCAAGTGGCTCAAGCGTAAGATAGTCGGGCGTTCTAGGCTCGATGATACAAAGCCGAAAACGAGTCATATTAGGCCTGTTCCGCGCAATTGTGTGCAGGGCTGCATTAGACATTTGACGACAAAAATATAGAACCGATTGGAGCCGGGGGCAACCCTCAGACACGGAGACAAGGCCCTTTTCTGTCAATGCAACATTTGGCTCTAAACCGAATGGGTCAGACGGAAACACCCTTAACTCCCTTAAATCCTTACAAGATGCAGCAAGGTTATAAAGACCAGCATCTTCTATGTAATCCAGAACCTGTAGCAATCACCTTAATCAGCACAAGAGTTTAATAGTATGACTCCGACCAATGAATCGGAGTCGTAACATAGACATGGGCAGGCAAACAAAATAGACATACCCACAAACGCAACAAATTTGGGCATTGACTGATAAGCTTAATAAGATCAGGGCTCTGAATAATAGCATAACTCAAGTTTAGTGATGTTAGCCTTGAGCAGATGGGGTAGACAGCTGGAAGGTACGATGGGAGCACGTCCCAAAAACCAGACAAAGTCTTCAACTGCTTGCACTCAGAAAATGCAGCTTCCAGATTTGAGAAGACCTCTGGTCGCATCTCAGTTGAGTAGACTCCGGTGCCTAACTCAACCAGCTGAGGACAACGACGAAGTAGGTTGGGTAGTCTATCAAGTGGCACAGCACGATTGAGGCGCAGGGTCCGCAGGTTGGGACACCTCCCAAGCAGACGCTCCAGTGCAGATAAACTCACCTCATTGCCTAAGCAAGAGATGTTCAGTGACACCAGTGACGTGTAGGAATCGGGAAAATGGCTTAGCCAGTGCCCACTAAGGTCATCCACTTCACTCTCCTGCAAGTCCAACTCCTTCAAATTCCTACAACGCATTAGCAGATAGAATTTATCAATGATAATATCAAGACACTACAGTTCAGAAAATAGCATCCTATGGGTTTCTAACCAAAGAATGTAGTACATTGAACCACACGGTCCACACAACAAAAATTTAACACATTGTTGTCAATGCCCCAATATTAGCATATCATTCTATTCATCAGAGGTGCGCCATGCATAAAGTAAAACCTTGGAAGAAGAGAGAAATAAACTTTTTCTCACATGGTTCACACAAACCCCTCTCATCCGGTATCAAGTTAAAAATGTTCCTCTAACCATGCAAATTTCTCGATAATAAATTATTTGATAAGCATTGTTACTAAGCAGCTTTTTTTATCTAGTCAACCAATCATAAAATTTCACGTCATACGTAAGTAATTGATTTTGATAATAATTAAATGTCCGTGAATCAAAAATTAAATTCTTGAATTGATAGCAGCAGAAAAAAAAAATAGGGATACAAGTGAAATCAATATGCAGGAAAAATTAATGCTCCAAACTTTAATAATGTAAACAACCCAACACAGCGTACTCCCGTAGCTCGCGAGTGAGATTAACAGCAGGGGCTTACTATTACCATTACTATTATTATTTATTAATAGTTAGCAATAATAATAATAACAACAAAAACAAAGCATCTAATCTAATAGAATACTACAATAGTCATTTAAACCAAGACGTAACTAAAGGTAAACCCCAAAATCACATCACGGGTCAAATTATTAGACATCCAAATCAATGATACTCACGGTGTCAAAAATTTCAAACATTTTTTACAAATAGCCGGGACCATAAACGATATAACTAGCGCTCGAAAGGGAAGGAGAACAGATCTAACATACACCTGAGAAAACGAATAAAAATAACGACACGCCCTCGAATTCACAACGGTGTCCGTTCCAAAAACACATTAACCAAAAACTAAAAAAACCATTGAACAAAATTTAAGTTAGAATATCAGCTCTTACAGCCCCAAGTCCAAGATGAGGTTAAAATTCAACATATTTAATGTTTCATTTTGAATGAGTGAAATCTGAGCCTGGAAATGACAAGAGAGCCCGCGTTCACATTAGCCATAGGACAAAAAACAAGCCTCAATAGCGAAGATCCGAACCAGAAGTTTTTCCGGCGAGAAGAGAACACGTTAGTTACAGCGACAACTACCTACTGGCTGCTTTCACTACCAATAATAATCCACAAAGACGAGCAATGTACCGTTTCACTCAGCTAAAAGCAAATGAGAAAAGGAAATAAAGAAACCTGCAGTTGGCAGCAATGGCGGCCAGTCCGTCAGTGGTGAAACCCTCGCAAGAAGTGAGAACCAGCACCTTGAAGTTTTTGAAGGACTTAGCGATGAGTTCCAAGCTCTCGTCGGTGATGACCATCCTCTTGAGTCTGATCTCTTCGAGGCAGGGCAAGGCGCAGGCCATGGCCGCGATCCAGGGACAGACGTAACCGCCCCAACCCTCGGGGACCAAATTGAAGTCCGCGAAGTGCGGCTTCCCCTTGAGCGCAATGGATCTCAACTCCGGGAACCGCTTGATCACCATCACAGGGCTCACCGCATAGCAGTTACCCACGAAAACCTTCCTCCTGCACCACCGCTCGATCTCGTACCAAGACTTGCACACCAGCGAGATCGCGTTCCGGTCCCTCTGGCTCTCAATGAAGGAGAACACGTGCTCCAGCACCTCCTCCGGAAACGAGAACGTGTAGGCCATTCTCTGCATAGGGAAACACTAACAACAGGCAGCCAAACGGCGTCGTTTCCACGATGAGAAAGTAGCAGAAACGGCGAAGCGCTCGTACTGTTAGATCTGAGACGCCATTAACAAGAAGCGAGAGTAGTATGTGTAACGTGATGTGAGTGAGAGAAAGACGGAGAGAGAGAGAGAGAAAGAGAGAGGATAAGGAGTTTATGTTTATGCTGTGTGTGTATGTATGTGTGTGCCTGGTAAGGTTAGAAATTAACCATGGTTAAATAGGTGGTGGTGAACTGGTGACAGGTGATGGATGGTTTTTCGTTTTCTTTTTGCGTGAGCAACTGTGAAGAGGACACGTGGGTTAACGCGAACCGTTGGATGAGGAGTGCGAAGATGTGATCATAATATCTTATCCGTTGAGAAGGATGGAAGAGGAGCCGCAGAAAACGGGTGTACGTGAAAGGCGTGGACCAAATGGGGACGATATTTTGTGAGTGTCGTTATTTTCTCGCGAGTCATAGGGATGGGAAGACCGACAGGGTTTTATCGCGGGGGGAGGGGTTTGATAAAGTGTTATGATGTGTAGGGAACTGGGTGTGGAAGGGAATCTCATGATTCGCATTGCACGGCTGGATCTGAAGGGATGGGGGAGGATACGGTGGGGACCACCGGGGATGGATGCAGGGATATCATATTTTGAGTTGAGTCCGAGAGAGAAATAAAAGGAGAAAGGTTGCGATTGCATAATTTATTGAAGGAATGAATGATATGAAGTGGAGTCTGGAAATCATGACATCACGGCCGTCCAATCATATATGACTGTTTCATTCTATGATTCTAACAGTCAGATATCTGTTTCCGGTTTCTCACACATTTCGTATCAAACTTATTTTTCTCACTCAATCTCTCCCCTCAAAAGAAACCTGGGTCCACTTTATTAATGCCACCATACACACTAATCTAATCATCTATGCCATTGTTTACCATATGCTTGTGGTACCGGTACGAATCACCCTGCATTAATGACCTTATCGTGCAAATGTCAAAATACACAACCATCAATTAACCTTACGAAATGAAATCATGTTAATTCTAACTTTATCTCTTTTCTTTCACTAATCATTATAATATGATGATAATTGGTATAATTTTATTTGTTTAAGAAATGTCGGTTACAGTATTAAATGAAAAAGCAAATTAAAGATGAGGATTGAGAGTAATTTAGGTTGGTGAATTGAAAAGGAAAAGGTGCAAAGGAATCGGAGTAGAAGAAAGCAGAGGCATGAATAGCATATGAAAATGTGTTGAGTTACGGCATTGGTTAGCTTAGCAATCTTCCTATGCCCCTTTTTGGTAGATGCTGATCGTAGATGTTTGGTTAGTTAAATCATATTATTATCTTGAGTTCATTGTGACAAGTAATTCTCCAAAAAAGTGTCGGCAATCTCCAATAAGAAACGAAGTAGATGAACAAGTTTATGAAGGCAAGAATTGATTGGCTTTTCATCCTTGGTATATATTCAGTCAAATTTTATTCTAGACAGCAAGAAAGAACTCCATCGTGTCAAGCCACCACCAAATTAACGATTCAATGCACCAACCGCTTCCTTTCTCCCTTTTCACAAATTACGTATCAAATTCGCGTTCTCACACACTCTACTGGTTAACTAAGCAGAAGTAGAAAAGAATAAAAAATAAAAAACAAGAGGAAGAGCAGCAGAGAGGAATCCATTGGCTCTGGTGAGGAATCGATTAAAGTACAAACAAGCTGCACGTTGCATCTCTATCAAACCTCTCTTCTTCTCCCTCATCAGAAGCTTTTTTAACAGTGTACGGTCTGCGGGTGTATTGTATATTGTAGTTTAGTTACACGTATGCCAACAAAACCTAAACTCATTTTTCTCTCTTTCTTCAGATAATCAATCACAAACACAAAATCGCTAATTGGTTTTCCCTACTCATAAACGGGTAAATATGTATGAGATATGAGCACTACGCAAATTATTGGCGAGGGTTTAGAAAATGACTTAACTACCCCTCGTTGTTGTGGTTTTCGTAGCGTGGGAAAAGGGTATTGTGGTCAGGAGATGACAACGACATGATAGTATGGGGTTTCGCTCGCTGGGCATGGACTCCATTGAGCTGTCCCTTTTGTGTCCAAAAGCAGAGACTAGACAGTAAAACGAGAGAGAGAGGCTCAGACGGGTGGAATCAACGGTTCGGATTTCATCTTGAATCGACCCCGCTTTGTCTCTATTCGCGCTCTTTTCAAAACACAAAAATAAAAATCTTTATTATTATTATTTCAAGAAACGTCGAAAAGTTTTGCTTAAAATAATCAGGAACCAGTTTCTGCTAATGCTTCCCAAAGAAGGAGTTCATTAATCCGTTTGAACTATGAACTCCAATAATTTGCAGTATTAAAATGGAAAAGCGAGAGCTGAGTTGTCTTGCACGTATAGTTCATTATTTAATTCCCAGGAAATCAAGCTTATAACTTTAAAAACGCATTAATGAATTGAGATAATTAACAAGTTTAATATTAAGTCCACGCACGGTTCTCCGGGATTCTCTCTCTCCCTGGAGTGGAATTAAATCGCCCTCGCCTTCACTACAATATATAATATGGTGCTTCGCATGGTTCTACTGTTTAAGGTGCCCTCCAATTTTATTGATTTCAGAAAAAGGAGAAAAAAATAATAATAATAATAATTGAAAATAGGAGCAGAGAGAAATATTGAGTTGTGTTAGTGGGTACACGTGAAGTGGCACATCCAATGTCGAAAAATAAATGAAGGTTGGATCCATCCATGGGAATAGAGCGGAAAGCATGGCGGAACACATGCCGGTGAAATCATAGATGGCAAAGTCACATTCAACGACGAACTGGCGCAGCAGAGAATACAACAACACACCCTCCTTAACAGAATCAATCATCCATAATTCACACTACCTAGTTATAGTAGTTTACAAAAACCTAGATTAATTTACAACATGCCACACAGCTTTGGAATTTTTAAACAAAATCCCAATATTTAATTTAATGTTCCTACAATTTCTATGCATCAAATCTAAGTATGAGTGTGCCTTCTTTAGCGGGTGCTGGTGAAGTTAATGTGACATTGTCTGCACCAATTGTCCAATAACCTTCATCATGCCCGTTGTTAATGAACTGTCAAAGATCAATCATCGTCGTCTTAATCACCATCACCCTTCATATCATCAAACACATTTTTCCCATAAACAACAGTAACAAACTTACTTTCAAATAATCGCTCCAGAGATTTCCATTCAAAATTTTAGTTCGAATAAATCATAATATATAATTAGTATAAAGAAATCTCAAGATAGTTAAAGATATATTATAATAAATTTATCATTTTTATATAATTTGGGTTACTCCAACGATATACTAAACATACTGATTAATAAGAATTTTCAAAATCAAACCAATAAAGAATCGACAACCAATTGACCTAAAAAACATTGGTAAAGTAGTTAAGTAAACCTTATGTAAGTTTGACTACAACTTAAAATGCCTAGTGTACAGTATGGCCTACTACCAAACCATCGGTCAGGCGGACCAAGGAACATCGGTCAGACGGATCAAAGATCATCTGTCAGGCGGACTCTCATTTATGAAGACAATCGACAAGACGCACGATCCATCGGTCGGGCGGTCACACCAAAGCCTGGATCAACGGTAAAAGGTTGATTAAAGTAAATACAAGTTAGTAATCTGGTTTAAAACATGATTAAGAAACTCTAATCACGGACCCATATCAAAAACTATAAATAGAGGCTCAAGGTATGTTGGTAAGGACCTTCAACTCGCATTTTATTACAGCATTTACTGCTACCTACCGATTGGTCTTAAACTGACTTAAGCATCGGAGCTTTTTAAACAGATACCCTGATCGCCCGACCAATCGAGGAGAGAAGACGCTAAGCAAGAGAAAGAACTATATAAGATCACAAAGGAAGACGTCGGACAAAGGACTCAAAAATAATTTGAATGTTGGAAGTAGGTGTTTGGTCCGTACACCCGAAACACCTAGTAAAATTTCCTTTCATAGTTTTTCATTATTTGAATAAGAAAAAAAGAGAAAGAAAAATGAACTATATTTCATGCATTACAAATATGGTTAAATTGTTTTAATTTAAATTTTATATTAAATCAAATCCACCTATAGATGAATTTAATTTTCAGTTTAAATAATTATCTACTCCTACACCTGTAGCTTTACTGTTTAAAAACACAAACACAATTAATGTATCTGAAAAAGTCTGCCACTAGATATGGCACGAAAAATTCTGCTGTCGAAAAGAAAGCAAGAAAAATTCTTGGTATGGTAAGCGATCTCGTGGTGGTTAGTTATCCATAACTTTTGTTCGAAAAAGCAAATCAAACACAAATTCCATTCTATATATTAACACGAAAGTTATAACCCCTTTGCGTCACAAAACACTATAGTTAAGAAGATTAATACGTGTTTTAATTTATAATTGTTCTCTTATAAGTATTTTAGACAATTTTATGTAAACACGTCTTGATATAAGAATTGTTTAGGTAATAAAAAGAAATGGGGGGTGGGGATTGAATATGAAGGCAATATGAAGATAAAGACATTTTTGAATAGTTGCGTTAAATATTTAAGAAGTATTGGACGACCATAATTTGGTGCTCAAATGAAAGTGAAGGCAATCATGGAGATTAGGTGCACGTGATTGAAAGCTATGTTATTTAATTATGTATATGTCAATTAGCTTTTTTATTAGTGGAAGGGTCTCTATCTGATCATTAGTTAATGTCTTTTCTCTTTATCCCCATTTCAATCTAATACATCCTTACCCAGTTTAATATATAGCTTAAATTTATTTATTTTTTATTTCTGTATACTTATAAGTTTGGTTAGTAAAAAGGAATAAAATAACCTCGCGAATAATTGGTATGTGCAGTGAATCGAAACCGACGGTGGTAACCATAGTGGAACAATGTGCATGTACATACACAACTTCAATCACAAGTTCAAATTGTGATTCCTTTTGGTTCAACTAAGTGGCTCAGGATCGATTACGTGATTTCCTCTGACAAGAACCGAATTTGTTTTGCATCCAAATCAGGTTTAGCTCAGTTGTTGGAAAATCAAACCTATGATTTCGGAATTTGAGATATCACACCAACCCACCGCAACAAGATTTTTCAAAAAAAACTAGCACCATGCCTCCACCCTTTCCAAAAGGCGAAAAACTTATTCCTAGTTAGTCCACTACGTGACAAACTTAAATCTGGCACGTTTAATACATCTCTTAGTCAATATTTCTGCACATTCTTTTGACAATTTGGATCATCTAGTACACCAAACTCTTCACTTTTAACCTATTTTCTTGCCTTACTTCACACCACCACACCATTTGGTTCTATACCATGCTTTCTTTGTTCTTCTTCACATGGATCAAATTTTGAACCCTCTTTTCTTCTCCTCTGGATCGGTGAAAGATGAAATGTGTTGGTAGCAATTGTACATGTGTAATTTTGCAGAACTGAGAGATATGTACTGAGAAATGGTATTGAATATTCCTGGTTTGACCACATCACATGTGTATGTGGTACATAAAGTGGTTAATGCGTGACATCATTGATTAAAATTGTTATGTGTTGGGACCACACAAAATTTAAGCAACTCTCAAATCTCCCATATTCAAAAGAATGGAAATAAAGAAAACAAAACATGAAAAGGAAGGATGTTACAGATTTAAATTTTTATCTTTGAGTTATCAGCTTCGTTTGTGGATTTTCTGCGCCATTCACCGGAGTCTTCTGAAGCTCTCTGTTCACCGAAGGCCCACAGTGGTCCATAAGGTCCAACACCCAGTGGATTCAATGTGCATGTGCCATGCCATGCCATGCCACTTTATTATTTTAGTTATTTTCAAAACCTAACTCTTACATTGTTTCCCATAAAGCTTATAACATCTTTCTTTCTTTCCTTTTCCTGATTCTGCTACCTTGTCTCTAATGTGTATGATGTATGTGTACAAATATCTGAGATGAATTAATGCAAATGTTGATAAATTGGTATAAGTTTGTATTAGTTAATTTATTATATGGTTTTGATATGGGTTGGTATAGCACATTTACACATGATTCATGAACGAAGCTACTTTAGGACATTTTATGGACCACTGGTGAAGAAGAGGACCACTAATCCAAGGACTACACTGTCAACCTCTATCTGTTGGGGACCAATTTGAGCGACATTGACTTCTTTTGTAAACACAACCTTTTTCAGAATCGGTTTGCCAAATCTGTTTCTATCAGACTCGGATTCAATGACCTAGCTAGGTCATCATTTTGTTCTTAATATAGCTTGCTTTAACTAGAACAACCAAAATAATCATCCTTCATAGATTTGCTTCAACTTCAGTTTTTGTTTTATTTTTGGGGTCACACTGCAACAACTACTTTGTTGGTATGATGGATGGGATATTTTTTCTTTGGACATCAACAACTTTCACTTTCCTTTCCTCAACTCTCATGGATCTTCTCTTTTAATTGAAGTGGGACATTATTCATTGCCAAGTCTGACAACTCCTAATTGCCATTTTTATTTTTATTTATTTATTTGCTCCTTACACATCCTTTTCACCACCCAATCCATCAATCTCTCTCTATTCAATCAATTGGTGTTCTATAGTTCGGCAAAAATATACCTATTTGTTGCTAATGCCATTAGACATACATAATCGGATAATGATATTTTAACTACTAAATTTTAACAATTTTCTCTTACAACATAAGTTATCATCTTTTAAGTGATTTTTAATATTGAAAATAAAAAAATAAAAAAATAAAAAATCACTAAAATAATGACATCTAAAATTGTAAAAGAAAGTTATCAAAATTGAGTAGTCAAAAAATCATTTTCCTACATAATCAGCAACCATAAAATGAGATTGTAAAAAAAGTACAACGAATCTACTCAAGTAAATTTGAAATGACAAAAACTAAATGTAATTATCAATTCTCCAAATTTATGTATATTTATACCTACATACTATAAAGAGATTTATCTTTATCCTTCAAATTATATTTTATTTAAATTTAATTCATTTTTTATATATATCGTTTGCTTAAGAGACGTAGGTGTAAAATTTAGGATTAGTTTTTGATAAAAAAAAAAATATTACTAAATGAATATATATAAAAATTTGAGAACAACAAAAATTATTAGTGATCTAAAGCTACTGGGCCTTCGTGAGTTCAATAAGAGGGCCCATAACTAGTGGTACAAAAGATGGGTCATAGAGTGGGAAGAAGCCCGATGTATTTAAGAGGGAGTCTGTGACGCAAGATGTTTCAGTTCCCCCAAACCCTAATTGGCATCACTGTTACTTGCATTTTGGGATTGTTGGAGATTTTGATTTGAAAACTTTCTTTTCTGCTTTGCTCTTGTTCTTCGTTTCAAGCGTTGTATTACTATTTTGTTTTGATCGAATTGGTATGTGGATTTGGAAATGGAAGAAACGTTTTTTTGTTTGTTTGTTTGGACAAAAAAAATGAGTGAATTAAATTTTGGGAAGTAGTGATGATGAAAGTATTATTGGCATGAGCAGCGACAACACTTCTGCGCACCGTGTTAGTTTATTTTCACGGGTTGTCGTTTCGATGAAGAATGTGTCAAAATGCTAATCTGAGACTCTTTTCACGTTTAGGTTTTTGTTAGTTCTGTGATATTGTTTTATCGTTATCAATAATTTTCTTTCTTTTTTTTTTTCACTTTTTCGACTTGAATAGCTGACTCGTGGTTGTGAATCTCCTACAATTTGTTTCTTTTTTTCAATTGATTGGGAGGAACTTTGAAACACGTTTGTATAATCTTAAATTAGAAGTATCATTTATCTGGAAAAAAAAAAAAGGTCTTTTGTTTTTGCCTTCTCAATTAAGCTTGAGAACCAGGATAAAAGGGATATAAGTTTGAGACTAATTTCTACACACAATCTCATGAACACTTATTAATTATATTCCGATGTAGCAAACACAACATTAAAGATGATTCAACCGTATATAATGGATATAATGATCTTCTCATGAAATTTACCAAAAAAATCATATTTAAATTGAATTGAATGTGAAGAATAAATATAATGTTATAATGAAAGTAAATCACTCATGAGAGTAGGGTTAGCATCACTGTCAACAAAAGATTTCGTTTTATACATTTGTTTCTTGTTATGTGAAATTAAAATCTTATGTCATGCATGTCTTTTCTGTCATCAAACAGAACAGTTCAGGCCATCGATTTGTGTTGCTTCGAGTTCCAAAAAAAACAAGAATTTGATGTATTATTCTGAAGAAGATATATGAGATAGATATAAGCATCAGCCAAAAAGGACAGAATCTAATCATATTTAAAGCATTGAACCTAACACTGGGTGAACTTTGGAATAGTTTCATTAATAGAGAAAGTGTAGGAGTGAACATGAGAACTTCAAAAACTTCTTAGTAACATGTTTGTTTGATTTGTAGAGTAAAGAGGTAGGTAAGAATGGCATTGACTGATAGTTAGGAAGTATAGTTAGATATTTGGTGATTGGTAAAGCATGCACTTCTTTTCCTTACACAAGAAGGAAAGTTGGTGAATGTTACTTCCTCTAAATAGAAGCATAGGGCAGGAACTATATATTTCGTCTCAAATTTTAGTTTTCTTGTCTTCATTGCGGTGCTAAAGTTGTTTCTCTGTGCCTCTCTGCAAATTGTTCTATTGTAAAAAGCTACCCAGTTAACATGGGACCTGGAGGACCAGGGGGTCCTGGGCCTGGTGGAGGGCCAGGTTGGGGTCCTGGGCCTGGTGGGCCAGGTTGGGGTCCTGGGCCTGGAGGACCTGGTTGGGGACCTGGGGGACCTGGTTGGGGACCTGGAGGACCTGGTTTCTTTGGGCCTGGTGGGTTTTTTGGTGGGTGTGCAGATGGTATATGCGGCCTTTTATCTTCATGGTGAGTTTCATTATGTAGAAGAAAAAAAAGTGCATAAAATGATGATAGTGTTTGTGAATTAATCAATAATGATTTTATATGTTGTAGTTTTTGTTTCTAATTCTAAATTTTAATTAATTCATGGTGACCGGGGAATGCAGCTTCTACTGCTTGTGCTGTTGTTGCTTGTTCCGAGATTGTTTCGGCCCAGCCATGCCACCTCCTCCATTTTGAAAAGAAACCCACGAATCTGTTGGGCCGTGTCCATTGTTTGTTTGCAACAACGTTGTGTTAGTCGTTCAAATAAGGTTTTATGTCTTAGCTCCATTGCGAAGTAACTTTTTTACCCAGTGTAATGTAACGTGAAGTACTGAAGCTATTGTTATTTTACTTCTTTTATTTATAATATATATGTAATTTCATTGTTGTTTAAGAATTTTTGGTGATTATGATTTTGAAGGCATTATTATTGCTTTGATTGTTTAGAATAAGATTTTGAAGCCACATTCATATTCACGTTAATGTATAGATCTAATTACAAAATAAAAATATTTCTATGATATTTAATCCCTTCACCGTATTTTAATAGTACATATTCTTTTGGCCACTAATTTTACTAGTTAATGTAAATTTCCATAGCGGTTATCCCTTAATGAAAAACCAAAATAATAGCAAAAGGATAATAATATTATTACACCTATTTTCTTTTCCCGAAAAGTAACGAATCTAAAATGAAATCACCTCGTATTGAAGTAAGAAGTGTCTATAATAAGTCTATCCATTTCCAAAAATAAGGTTGGAAAATCTGTAAACTCAACATGTATTTTGCTTCTTATTGTGTATTTTGAGACAGCATGTTTAAAATCACTCTTTTGTGATTGATGTTACGAGAATAATTAAAAAATATTCCCAAATTTATAATAGAAGAACTCAATTAATCATAAAAAATTGTAAACAACATGTGCAATATACAGATAACATTAGTGTGAATCCAATTGTATATTTATCGGTTTATTCATGGACTTGGATATTTAGAAATGTATTAATCCTTAATTATTAATTTGCACTTCCACCGTTAACCCACTAGTAAAAGGCTAATTTCTTGGGGTAACCGAGTTTAGAAATAAACAATAAGAAGTGTGAAATTAGATTTGTTATATATAATTTTTTTAGTTAGAAAAAAAATTATTTATTTTTTTTTCATTTCATTTGCTTAAAACAAACACACATAATAGTGTAATTTAAAAAAAAAAATTATTATCATTCACTATTATCATGTTATTATATCATGATATCAAACCATGACCATGAATATAATTTTAGATAAACATTTCGTACCTCATCAATTTGATTTGGTGGATATTGTCAAATTTGAGGATACTTTTCCCAAATCGCGTTCTAATAAATTTTTAAATTCATTATATATAATTCTAAGAACTTTAGGAGTTTGTTTTTCATTGTCTCGAATTCTTGGTTCTCATAAAAAGTTTAATTAACGAAGATATACTTTTTTCATCTTTATCATATAAACCTTTTTTCTTTACAAAAAGAATAGATTTTTTTATTCTTTATCATAATCTTTCTAATAAAAATTTATCACCTCTCACCTATTTAGAAAAAGATAAAATTTATATTCACAAATCACAATTATCACAATACAAAACATAACAAAACTCATACCACTTTAATTAAGCAAGCAGCACTGTATAAATTCAACACTTTAAGAAAAATCATAGGTAGCAAAAAACACAAAATCCCTAAATTTCATAATTAAGGGTTATAATAATTTGAAAAAAGTTTTAATTAGAGTTCATACCAATCTCAAAAAAGAGTTCTAAAATCAAAATTAGGGTTTATACTAATATGGCATAAACTTAATTAGGGAGAAACATCTTTAAAATAATCATAAATCTAATATACATAAATCATAATAAGATTCTAACCTCTGTTCCCCAACTTTTGTTTCTCAATCTATCTCTTTGTATTTATTTCTCCTTACACACTTTCATAATAATTTACATGGTGAAAAGATATTATAGTCAAAAAATACTTTAATCTCTATTATAAATTAATGTCTTCATTAACTTTTTTATTTTATCTTTTATTATAATTATTCATAATATAAATAATATATAAATTTATATAAAAACAAATTCTTTAAAAAATTGGAATTTATTTCCACTATCACTACTAGGGATGACAACGGGTTGGGTCGGGTAAAGATAGTGCCTACCCGCAACCCGACCCGCTGAAAAAAAATATGCCCACTACCCACCTGTTTACCTGCCGGGTATCCGCTTAAAAAATATTCGCGGGTACCCGTGGATACCTGATACCCGCAAATATTTAAAAATTTTATATTATATAAATTGTTCAATATAAAATTATAAAAATAAAATAAAATATTAAATTAAATTAAATTACATTAAATTTTAATTATAATTAAATTTGACATAATAAAATATACTGATAATTTTAATTTTAATTAAATTTAACTTAATAAAATATAAATTAAATTTTAATTTTATTTTTTTTGTGGGTAACGGGTACCCGCGGGTACGGATAGTATGATACCTGTACCCGACCCGTTTATAAACGAGTATTAAAATATCCGCTACCCGCAGATAATAAATATCCGCAGGTATTAACTATCTGTCACGGATTTTATCCGCGGATATCTGTGGACACAAGTATTTTTGTCACCCCTAATCACTTCGTAGTTTCGCCCTGCTTCTTAGTGAAACAAAAATTATTTGGAATCTTACATTAAAGGAAATATATGGTATATATTTACAAATTTTAAAAAATTCTTACATTTTGTTTGAATAGAGAATTTTATAAATTTTAAAACATTTAAATACATTAAATTTGAATTAGTTTTACCTTAATCTTTAAGGTAGGTTTTTCCTGTTAATTCCATTTTTTTTCTCTGTTGGTTTATTGGGCATAATCAGAAATCTCGAATCTCGAATGATAAATTTGTCCTTTTTTTTGTTATTCTTCCATTTTTTGTGCGAAGATTTCACTGTAATTTCCTTCATTGCAATATAAGATTTTTCTACACTAACCTTCTGCATTAAAAGCATATTTAATTACTTATCATATATTAAATATTTATTGAATTATGCTTAATTTCAATAACTAACAAATATTTAGAAATTACATATGCAAAAATTTTGTAAAAACAATTAGTATAATAATAGTTTAATTTAAGAAATTAAATAACTATAATTTCTATTATCATTATTATTATATATCGTTATTAATAGTAATATTAATATTATTACTGATAACACTAAAATTACTAGTATTACTGTTATTTATTATCAGTGTTATTCATATTGGTATAGTTAATATTATTATTTAAATTAACATTAATATTAGTAATAGTATTACTAATTATTATTATAATTATTAATATTATTATTGTTGTTGTATTGTCGTATGGTGGAATCGTTCTATCGTTATGTCGTTGTGTCAACGTGTTGTCGTGTTGTTACGTCGCTGTGTCATTGTATCGTCGTATCGTTGTGGCGTCATGTCGTCATATCGTCGTGTCACCGTATCGTCATGTTGTGTTGTCGTATCGTCGTATCATTGTATCGTCTTAAAATAAGAAAATTATATGTGACTACAATTAAGAAATGTCACATAGAAAAATAATAATCATGTCAGAATGAATCAGCTCAAAAAACTCAAACAATTCCTAAGAATACCATTACACTTCTAATTTTATAGGATGTTCTATCTATACAAAGAAACATAAAAAAAAATATCAAGACATGTTGTTATGATTACATATTTGCGATTCTATATTCGTAGAAACTTATGTAAAAAATGAAAATCTCACATACAAATAGTAAAAGCATTGCATGCAACAAAAACAAAAGAAGACAAAAAAAAAAACTAAAACTATACTTTACCAATAATCAAAGAAATAATATTATCACGTTTGAACCACTAAAAAAATCATGGAAGAGATTTTTTATCTTGATAACAAAGAAAAAATGATTTTTTTTATATATTTACGAATATATAATAATAATAGTAATAATAATAAATGAATTAAAGATAATAATATTTTGATTTATTTTTTTATCAATTTTTAACCAACCACTTAAATTACTTTTAAATTATCTATTTTAATTTTTATTAGTAGTATAATGTAATGATCTAAGGATGATTTAAGTGGTGAGTTAAAAATGAGTCAAAAAAGTGAATCAAAATATTATTATTCATGAATTCTATAATGAAGATATTAGTGATATAATTTAGTCGGAGACTTTCGATATAAGAAGTATTTTGTTTTATGTTTGTTAAATTTGAGTGCAAAAACATGCACTTTGTACGTATTTTTTTAAGTAGTAATTAAAATATATGTAAATTATTTAAATTGTAAAAGTAGTATCTAAAAATATAAAAATGAAAAAAATAGTTATAGACATAATTATATATATAGTTATAAAATAAAATAAATTATAATTATTTAAATAAAAATTATTATAAAAAATATTGTGTAAAAAGTATCATGAGTAATTATTTAAATTTGAAAAGTTAGTTACAAAAATACAAAAGAGTTAATAATTTTTTTTAATAAGTATTTATTTAAATTTAAAAAAAGTAGTTGATAAAATGATAAAAGTAAAATAATTTTTTATTGTAAATATATATTTAAATTTTAAAAGTAATAATGGAAAGAATAAAATTATAAAACGAATGAAAAAATATTTTTATATATAATTATTTTAAAATTTAAAATGTAGTTAATAAAATGATAAAATTAAAAAATAGTTTTTATTATGAATAATTATTTAAATTTGAAAATAATAATTAAAAAAGTGAAATTAAGAGAAAAAGTGTACACGAAAGAAGTTATAGATGTATTTAAAATATTCAGTGCATATCTACAGTAACTATAAATCAATACCTGAAGAATTTGTAATTAAAAGTACGGAGAATGATAACCGGATGACACTTTTTAAGATATTAAAATATAGTTAATGAACATTGAATTTACTAAAAGTTATAGGTAACTGTAATATTAAATAAATTATAACTTTAATAATTATTAATTCACTTTTATTGTATTTGAAGAACAAAATTACCCTGAGTGTTATATATTTTATAATTGATAATTTATTTGATAAAAATTAAAATAAAAAAATATAATAAATATATTTTAATATTATTAAAATTAAAATATAAATAAATACAAAAAAAGAAAATTAACAGAAAATAAAATAGTTTTTTTTAAACATACAATATTATGTTAATTATTTCTTTGTTGAAAAACAAATGATATTTTATTTTTCTGTTAATTTAATTTTTTGTATGCTTATTTATATTTTAATTTTTAATAATATTAAAATACAGTTATTTTATTATTATTTTTTTATTAAATAAATTATTAATTACAAAAATGAAAAATATTTATGAATATTTTTGTCATCTAAATAAAATAAAAGTATACTCATAATTGTTAAAGTTGTGATTTATTTAATATTACAGTTATTTATGAACTTTTAAATAATTCAATATTTATTAACTAGTATCCTTAAAACGAGTCCAGATTTTATTGGACATTCAAAATACATTATACTAAAACTAATAATAATTAATATATTAGAAAAATAGAGTAAAAAGTAGTAAAAAAAAAATAACAGAATCCAAATTTCCTCAAAACTCTTTAGCATTACCCCTTCTACTCTACAGACATGTTGACATTAATTGACAAGCTAATTTCTTTCAACAGTTTAATTATGGTGTCTTGAAGTTTGTTCAAAACCTGGAATTAAATTCGCATCATAAAGAGGAAATAAAACACTTGCAGTGTATGACAGTTTCTGACCGTTGCACCATAAACTTTTCTTTTCTTTTCTTTAAAATTGTTAACTGTACACGCTCCTTCACGTTTTCTAACCCAAACCAGATCAACAAAAACTTCCACGCTTTTTAAACATTATTTAATATTCATAACATTACAAAAATAAATAGTTATTACTCATTCATTATAAACAAATGATAGTCTAATCATTTCAGATTGATCAATAAAATCATAAGTTTAAGCTTGATTATGATAAAACCATCTTTAATATCAGGCTTTGAATGGGTCAGCGTTATGGGCCTAAGGCGATGGCTGGGCCCAGACATTTGATACACGTGGGAGACTGTGATAGGTGGAGAGTTATGAATGAGACAAAAAATTCAAAATGAGAAAGAACGTGGTATTTATGTTACAACACTCCCTCTCTGTTACACTTGAGTGGAGACTACTCCACCACAGTTGCAGAACAGCGCAGAGCCAAAGAACAAGACTCAGATTTCCGACCGTGAGGAATTGAAGCTTATGCACCTTAAAACAACTACCTAAACCTGGTATCTTTCTCTGTCTCTGTTATCATGTATCTGTTGATTTTGTTTTTGTTTTTTTTTTTTCTGTCTTCTTTCTGGTTTCATTTTAGTTTTGGGGTTTTGAAAGTTGAATGCTTACTTCTGAGCATCTAAATAATAATACCATAAAATAAGTTATACAAGAGAGTAACAGTTTTTATGAGTTGCTTTTAAGGTTATGTACAATATAAGTTTAAACTGTGAGATGGTATTAATTGTGATTCAAATCCTACAACAGAGATATCTAATCCTTGAGGGAGATTAGGTTAAAGATCTTTTTGATGTGAATTAAATAGTTTATGCTAAGCTTAGTAATGGTAGTAGTTTTGAAGTTACGGGGAATGATAATTTGAATTTCCATTATCTTCTACATGTAATATTTGAATGGTTTTTTTTTTTTTTTAGGATAAAAACTTCTCTTTAGGATAAAAATAATTAATTCTTGAAAACAAAAAGAAAAAGATATAAGAGATTTTTTCTAAAGATTATTAGTTTATAAGTTTATAGATAAAAATAGATATACTATAATTTTAATTTTCATAATATCTTCTACATTTACCTTATCTTCTGTAACCGCAGTACATTATTTAACATTATTTAACGAACACCAACAATCTATTCCAACACTCTATACCAGTATTTTTCTTTTTTGAGCAAGTGATTGTTGTTTTTTTTTTTCATAGCTTCAGCAATTTTTGTTAGGGAGAAGTTTCTTAAGAGAAGTTGAATATGGGTGAAACGATGGAGAAGCAACCATCACAGTGGTGGTGGCTTGATAATCACAACACTACTAATCGATCCCCATGGCTTCAATCCACAATCTCTGGTATGCATTGCATTATCAATTTGTTACATTTTTATTTTCTTTTGACAAGTGATAAGTTACCCTCTTAATAGAAAAAGATGAACACTAGCAGAAAAGCATAAAAAGGTTATGGGGGCACCCTTATGACTTATCTGAGTGTTACTTTTCAAGTTCTTTATCTTCTTCATCTTTTGTCCTCTGGATTTAGCCGTTGGAGCAACCCATGGAACCTTTTTGTGCACATTCGTCTTTTGGATTTCCTAATGTTGTAGATACAAGTTAAAGAAATAGAATATATGTTGGAAATTACAGTGAGTCCAATAAGAGGGCCCATAATCAGTGCTACAAAAGATGGGCCTAAGAGGCCCAATGATTGTGCTGTATTTAAAAGGAAGTCTCTGTTACATAACAAGCTTTGTTTCACCAAACCCTAATTGCTTCGCTGTTACTTGCAATTAGAGTGTTGCGAGATTTTGATTTGAAAATTGTGTTCTGTTCTGTTTCGCAATTGTTCTTCTGTTAAAGCGTTGTATTAATACTTTGTTTTAATTGAATTGATTTATGAAATTGGAAAGGAACCAAGGTCTTTTTGTTTTCTTTAGAAAAAGAATGAGTGAATTGAATTGAATTTTGTGAAATAGCTGATGATGAAAGTATTATTGGTACGAGTATCGGCAACACTTCTGCGCACCGTGATTGTTTATTTTCACGGGTTGTCGTTTCGATGAAGAATGTGCCAAAATGCTAATCTGAGGCTCTAGGTTTTAGTTTTCTCTGTGGTATTGTTTTATCGTTTCACGATTTTTGCCTGTGATTTTCCTTTTTTAACTCCCAAGTTTTTCAATTCGAATTTCTGACTCATGGTTGTCTAGGATTTATTTTTCATTCTCAGTAGTTAATTGTGAGGAACTATGAAATACGTTTATATAATCTTAAATTAAAACTATTATTTCTTCGAAAAATATAGTCTTTTGTTTTTGCTCTTTCAAAGTCTTTTCGCTTTTAATTTCATACCTATAACAACGTTGGAAGATGTAAAACTGAGTGATTAGTTCACCAAAATAAGTTTATCCTAATATGCAATAAAGTTATGTGATTATCTGTTGCAGAGCTAAATGAGAAGACAAGGGCAATGCTAAAGTTAATTGAAGAAGATGCAGATTCCTTTGCCAAACGTGCAGAGATGTATTACAAGAAGCGACCAGAACTTGTGAGCATGGTCGAGGATTTCTACAGAACACACCGCTCCCTAGCTGAGCGCTATGATCAAGTCAAACCTGATACCACTGGAATTGGACACCTCGTTACTGGGGGATCACCGTTTGCTTCAGCCAAGTATCAGATACAGAAGTTGATGTGTTTTTCAGATAGTGGATACGACACATATTCTGAGCGTTGTGATGTGTACGAGGAGTACGAGGAGTCCGAGGAATCTGAAGTAGATGATCCCGAAGAGGAGGAGGAGGGGACCGAGTTTGTTCACAGCTGCACAAAAAAGGAGAAAGCTTCACCAGTGGCTGTGAGTGATGAATTGATGAAGATGAGGGATGAAGTCATGAGACTCAATGAAGAGAACAATGCTAATAGGGATCAAATCAATGATAAGAATACCATTTGTGAGGAAGTCAAGATGTTGAGGGATGAAGTCATGGGACTCAATGAAGAGAACAATGCTCATAGGGATCAAATCAATGATAAGAATACCATTTTTGATGAAGTCAAGATGTTGAGGGAAGAAATAGGAAGGCTTAGAGATGAGAATGAGGAACAGAAGAAACAACTCAAACAGAAGGATGAAGAGAAGATAGAGGTGATAAGACAGTTGAGTTTAGCAGTAGATGTGCTGAAGCAGGAGAATGTGAAGATGAGAAACTTCATTGCTAATGAGTCTGCCAAGAAATGGAAGAAACCGTTTGATGAGATCAACAAACTTGTGGGAGCATTTTCGCTGAAGTTGTTCAATGGTGGTCCGAGGAATCAGCCCAGCGTTGAGCTCTCCACATGTGGTTTTCATTGTTTCGCAAATAACTAACTAATAATGTTCAAACAATCTTATGGAGGTGTTCATGTTAGGAACTTATTAACCAAAAATTTACATCTTGGGCCCGTAGTGTGAGTGCTTAGTCATATTCATTATATTCTTTTACATATGCAGTTTTTCTATAGCAGTTGTATTCATTTCAGTCGTTTCAAATGTGTATTTGTATTCCTTTATATATGAAATCCATTCGAATTCTTGTCTGTTGCATTCTTCTCCCTCTCTTTTATGTGGTCCTAAGTACTATCAGAGTAAATAGTGGTCCTAGGGGAAAATGACCGACTCCTTTAGTTCGATCAATTTGCTGAAGTTAATGTAGGTTGGTGAAGGCAACGGAAGGAATTTTCAATGTTTCTCTCAACCTTTGATGGCAAAATTTCCCAGCTTTTGTTCTTTAGTTCCAGAGTTAATATCTTTGTTTTGTTTGTACCGAGTGTATGAAAGATAAAGTTGTCTTTCAGTATTTAAAACAATCATTTATAGAATTTGAACTGAATTGAACTCAACTAAGTTGGATGGACTTTAAAAGTCTTGAGATCTTTTGCCAACTGTGATCAACCATAACCTAATCATAAATGTTGAAATAACTACACAGATAGAAACACCAACATCAATGTATTAAAACCAAGGCATAAAGCCACATTGTGTAAATTACAGGTAAAATAAAGCATGACATTGAGCATAACTGGAAAGCAGAAGCCTGAGATGGCAAAAGATTGAATACAGTGGCATCTGGGTTGGGAGGGCTTGGGCTTGAAGGAATTGTGGGCAGTGAGGAATATGATGGAGAATGAGAAACTCCACCTGCAACTGGGGTGGGAAAAAGTGGTTCAGTATCTGGTGATTGAGTAGGAGAAACTACAGGATCACTTTCTGGTGCTGCTGCTGAGATGGTGGAAACTTGCATACTTTGTTGAGAACTGGAAGAAGAAGCCAAGGCTAATGAACAATTACACGCCAACATGGCCATCATCAGCATTGCCCAGATTGACCAAAAGGGAGTCATAAGTGATGGGGGAAAACTATATATTACCTTGTGATGAACTTCAATAAATATATCTTGATGAGAAAGAGAAAACTGTTCCAGGAGAAGCTATGAAAGTGCATGATTGATGCTTAGAACAGCGTAAAATGAATAATGTTTCAGGATGAGAAGATAAATTCAATACAACTAATTTTTTGTTTTGTTTTTCATATTAAGTATTTTAGAAAGTAAAGCATCATCCATATGAAAAGGGTCTAACAGAAATGATTGTGGGCTTCCAACTGTCAGTGGTAATTGATGTCTAGGACCTACTTGTTGCATTCTGGAGTGAGTGAATCCTAGATGTCCATGCCATATAAATGAAAACCAAAATTCAGGAGAAAACAATGGAAAACTAAAGCGATTTGTTGTTTTAGATTCTTTAATCTTAGTGTTTTTTATATTTGAGACAACCTTTTTGTTTTCGAAATATATATAAAGCCAATCATATAACTTTTTATTTAGGGTGATTAAAATTATAACAAATATGTCAGATCGTTTCACATAATATTAACTATAGAAAAGAAATTAAGAAGAAACAAATTTCGGACAAACACAAAATTCGTGTAGCTTTTTTACATTTATGATTTTATGCCCTATCCTAGAATATTATATCTCAAAGCATAATTAAGAGAGAAGCAAGAATTTCAACCTTTTTCTCTCATCATTCACAAACAATATACGATTTGGAATTGGATCTCTTTGCCCAAGGTAGTTTCTTCCCACAACTTCATAAATTTCTTCTTGCACTCCTATGATTTTTTGTATTTTAAATCGTACTATTCAGTGTATAAAATTTATATTCCAAAATATATAATTCGAGATATATTTTTTATTTCAGAATATACGATTCAAAATATAAATATATTTTGAATTATACACATGCACTCCAAAATATAAAAATGTATAAAGATACAGGTACAAATTATGGAGGGACAAGAAGAAATGTCCTTTTCTCAATCCTAGAATATTTATTCATAACGAAAAGTTAAAAAAAAAATCCAGGCCCAAACAACAAAAAACACGAAAATAATGAATTGGTCTGAGCCACAACCATGACATGTCTGCACAATTGGAAATGGAGGCTTCTCCCTACACCTTCAAAGAGTTCTACTGCACCTCCAAAAGAATTTAAATTTTCTATAGTACCCTCTGAACCCTTTGACTGTTAAGCGTTAAAAGTTAAAAAAAGATTCTCTCTGCTCTGCTATGAAATCATGGGTTCTTTCATATTTTGAAACCCGGTAAAATCCTTAACCGACTTTCGAAACACGGTGAATAGTGTCAAACGGATTTGAAATTGTGAACCGGCATTTGAAGTTCGGGTTAAGTGATTTAACGGAATTCGAAATTCGTTTTCTTTGTATACCGGCATTCGAAGTCCGGTTAAGCATTTAATGAAATTCTAAATCAGTTTTTTTTTTTTAAATAGCATTCGTGGTATAGTTGGTGATTTTAATTTTCTTTTTTTTTTATTTGAATTTTTATAAGATTTAACTTTAATT
>Ga0214544_1000574_pt1 | contig 69012 bp, 56 predicted proteins | sample CNSS3metaG_FD_160074 | JGI IMG/M metagenome (GOLD analysis project Ga0214544, IMG submission 160074) | Root nodule microbial communities from cowpea collected in UCLA plant growth center, Los Angeles, California, USA - CNSS3 | ecosystem: Host-associated > Plants > Roots > Nodule | place: USA... | reverse complement strand
TTAATATAATATTTTAATAAAAATATATATATATATATATATATATATATATATATATATATATATATATATATATATATATATATATATATATATATATATATATATATAACCAGAAATCGCCTTATGAAATATATATTATCGGAAGTTAACAGAATGTCGATTTTTAAAAAGTATCCCTCACGGAAAGTCGATATCCGAAAAAATTTTGAAAGTGTGATCTCTGTGGCTTCGTTTAAATAGTCAAAGGGTATTTTTAATACTTTAAAAAATTTTGGAAGTGTAGAAGAAATCTTGAAGGTGCAGGACAAAATCCACTTGTTAGCGTTTGCAACATTTTTTTATTAGGGCCAAGCCCATTCTTCCTTGAGGAATAGTCATTGAGTTACTGTAGATCTTACTTTTTGCTCAAAAACTTTTTAGTCAAAATACTATCGACTAACATTTGGAGAACAAACTATTTTAAGGAATCTTGTATAAAATATTTGGTTTTAATCTCAAAAATCCATTTAGAAATCAGCCATAATGTAACACCCCATTTAATTTAGTAAGCGAAACTAAAGGAAGCGTCACATAGAGATAACATAATAACGCAGTCCTGGAGTTTAAAACTTAACTCCTTACAACCCAAGGCACACCACGATGCCCGAAAGGAAACTAGTTGAAAAGTTTAACATAATGTATATAAATCAAAACACGGACAAGTACATGGGCCATAGCCCTAAAGAAAAGCCCATTAAGAAAAAATAAAGTCCAGCCCATGTAGACTATGCAGTGGAATCATCCCTCCTCTGTTGACCGCGAGTACGTCTCACATCTGCTCCCATCAATAAATTGATGATCATCGCAAGCGTAGAAGAACAACATACAAAGCAATCAAACAAGCAAAGGGTAAGCTAGAGCCAACAAGATTTTTATCATGCAATCAAATATACCTTCACAGTCCAATATACATATATCATCCACGCATGTTATGACCTTTCAATCGATACACTAAGACTCGACTCGACTAGTTCGGATACATATAACTTGGTCGGATTCAGTGGATGCTTGCACTTGTGGTGGATACCTCTGCTCACCCCCGAGCTATGTGTTACAAGTGTTACAATGAATCAATTCCCCCACACACAAGGTTAGCCCTTAATGAGTTTCAGGCCTCCTGCTACTCTCACCACAGGAGTCAGTCCGCTCTTAGTGAGACTAACTGACTCCTTAGAATGTCAGGATGCAATCCTTACCTTGAATCCTTACCAAGTTATATAGATGGGGCACCACCATGGATACCCACTAACAGGGACCATGGAATTACGTCCCAACTACTGAAGCACGACCCTGAAATCCCACCTAGAAATTTCCAAGGAATTACATACTGACACTAACCAAACATACCAGACCAAACAAGAAGGGTTTATCACACATACACATATACGTCACATACCAGCTCCTTATAATTTGCCTCTTTCGTTTCTTTCCCAGTGGTTCCATACCCATTCATTACTCTCAAATAATAGTTGTGGAATTTCATCTCATGCTAATACCATGCCACTTTAACACCAACCATCTCATTTGTTTCACATGCCGAGATCATGTAATCATATCAATCCAATTTATAACCACAGCTTATCTCATGCATTTCATTTCGCAGGTATCATACATTATATAGGGTACATCATAATCAAACATTTCATTTAGCCAAGTGAAGGAAACAACACAACTCGCAGTGGATCTCGCTTAAGCAAGGAGTCCTCGCTTAGGCGAGAGGAGTGCCCTCACTTAGGCAATGGACCCTCGCTTAGGCGAGATCGCGACAGGGGCATGGGGAGGCTTTCGCATGGCTCGCTTAGGCGAGCCCTCCTCGCCTGAGCGAGACAACCCCTCACCCAAAGGTGAGGTTCCTCGCCTAGGCTAAAACAGGAGAAACAGGCCTAGGGCTCTCACGCGTCCTCGCTTAGGCGAGTGTCTCTCGCCTGAGCGAGATAGTACCTCGCTCAAAACAAGAGCTTCTGCCTGAGCGAGAGCTCGAGTGCAACTCTAGTCTGTTCCTGCAAGTCTCACCTAGGCGAGACAGGCTCGCTTGGGCGAGTGTGTCGAACCTCGCCACTATTTCTCCCTGCCACAGTCATATCCCATACCCAAACAAAATGTCAACTAGCTCATACATCCACAACAACATACAACTCAACCAATCACGAAACAAACACAAACAACTGCAATCACACCAACAAACAGAAGGGTTCTAGCTTCCCTTACCTGGAATAAGCTAGTTTTAAGGCCTCGACACCGAATAACAGAGCACCACAACTCTAGGAGAAGATTACGGAGCAGGAAAAAAGAACAGAGGGCGTCTAATACCGGAGCTCTAACACTGCCCACGGAAATAGGGCCAAAGATTGAAAAATATAGGTTGGGAATACTTACGTGAGCCAAAACGGGGTCAAGCTGAACGCGAAGCTGAGTATACTGTGGAACCCTAGCAAAGGAAGATGGCAGCAGCTCTAAGGAGGTGAGGGTTCTGTTTTTACGAAAAGTGAGCACAAGTTAGGGTTTGGGGCAGATTAGGTTTGTTTTCTCCTTTGGGCAAACCCTAAGGCCCAATAGTTAGGGGCAACCTTAAGAAAAAGCAGCTGAATGAAAAGTGGGCCTTACATTCTCCCCAACAAGAAAATTTCTGACCTCGAAAATAAAGACTCACCAGACAAATTGATGCCGGTGTGATTTTCTCATGTCTTCCTCTAACTCCCAAGTCGAGTCACTTGTCCTCCGATCCCAGATGACTTTAACCAGGCTGACTGTCTTTCATCGACGTTCCTCAACTTTGCTATCCTCTAAAGCGATGGGTGGTACTTCCAAAGTGAGGTCTTCTCTTATCTGTATATCCTCGGCTTCCAACACCTGAGTCGGGTCAAACACATACTTCCTCAACTGTGAGATATGGAACACCGGGTGAAGGTTCGCCAACTGAGGGGGTAAAGCTATCTCATAAGTTACTGGTCCAATTCTTCTCGTGATCTGATAGGGACCAAGGAATTTAGGAGAAAGCTTCTTTGAGCGTAGAGGCCTTCCCACACCAGTGGTTCGGGTCACCCTCAAGAACACATGATCGCCAACTGCAAACTCCAAAGGCCTCCTCCTACGGTCTGCATAAGCCTTCTACCTACTGTGAGAGGCCTGCATCCTATTCCTCACCATCTTCACCTTCTCAGTAGTCTGTTCCAACAACTCTTGTCCAACCAACACGGCTTCCCCATCCTGGTACCAACATAGGAGAATCCTACACTTCCTGCCTTATAGAGCCTCGTATGGTGCCATGCCAATGCTCGCATGAAAGCTGTTGTTGTAGGTGAATTCAATCAACGGCAAAACTTCATCCCAAGCACCCAGATGGTCCAGTATATATGTCCTCAACAAGTCCTCGAGAGACTGAATCGTCCTCTCGGACTGTCCATCGGTTTGGGGATAATAAGTTGAACTCATGGTCAATTTGGTTCCCAAAGTATCTTGTAAAGTTTGCCAAAACTGTGACGTAAACTGTGGATCCCTGTCTGATATAATGCTCGAAGGTACCCCATGCAGCCTTACAATTTCCTTGATGTACAGTTGGGCCAACTTTGCCATAGACATCCTCAAGTTCATCGCCAAGAAATGGGCACTCTTGGTCAATCTATCCACAATAACCCGGATGGTGTCATGCCCCCGAAAAGTTCGTGGCAAATGGGTCACAAAATCCATGGAGATGCTATCCTATTTTCACACCGGTATTTCCAAAGGTTGTAGGATCCCACCGGATCTTTGGTGCTCCAGCTTTGCCTTTTGACAGGTCAGATAGGCCGATACAAATAAGGCCATATCTTTCTTCATCCCCTGCCACCAGAAAGTCTCCTTGAGGTCTTGATACATCTTAGTCATGCCAGGATGCAAGCTAAGAAGGCTTTTGTGTACTTCCTCAAGGATCAACCTCTTTACCTCTGCATCATCAAGTACACAGATTCTACCCTGAAATCTCAGTATACCATCATTACCCAAGGCAAAGTCTCTAGCCTCATCCGACCTAAGTTGTTATCTGACTCTGTTCAGACTGGCATCCAACAACTGCCTCTCTCTGATTGAGTCCAAGAAGTCACTAGATATAGTAAGAGTACTACATTTAATGGACTCGGACCCCAACTCCACCTGTAGCCTCATGTCCTTGAACTCCTCCAATAGTTCCACCTTCTTAATCATAAGGTGTGCAACATGTACAGTCTTCCTACTCAAGGCATCTGCCACTACATTCGCCTTCCCTGGGTGATATAGGAGCTCGAAGTCATAACCCTTCAGGAATTCCATCCATCTTTTCTACCTCATGTTCAGCTCCTTCTGATCAAATAGATACTTAAGACTCTTATGATCGCTGAATACACGGAACTACGCACCATAAAGATAATGCCTCTAGATCTTCAAGGAAAATACTATGGCCGCCAACTCTAAGTCATGAGTAGGGTAGTTTCTCTCATGCACCTTGAGTTGTCTCGAGGCATATGCCACAACCTTCTTCTCCTGCATCAACACACAACCAAGTCCGAGATGGGAGGCGTCACAGTAGACCTCGAACGGCTTCCCGACATCCGGGATCACTAGTATCGGAGCGCTGGTCAATCTTCTCTTCAGCTCCTGGAAACTTTCCTCACACGTATCTGTCCAGGTGAAAGGTTGGTCCTTCTGTATGAATTGCGTCAAGGGCGCCACTATTTTGGATAATCCCACTATGAATCTCCTGTAGTAACCAGCTAAACCCACGAAGCTTTTGATCTCTGTTGCTGACTTGGGACTTTCCCACTTAACCACTACCTCAACCTTTGCTGGATCCACCGCTATCCCATGGGCGGATATCATGTGCCCTAAGAACTGTACCTCATCCATCCAAAATTCACACTTGGACAACTTGGCATACAACTGCTTCTCCCTCAGAACACCAAGCACCAACCTCAAGTGTTCTGCATTCTCCTCTTGAGTCTTGGAATAGATAAGGATGTCGTCTATGAAGACTACGACAAACTTATCCAAGAAGGGTCGGAAGATCCTGTTCATGTAGTCCATGAACACTGTTGGGGCATTGGGCATACCGAAAGGCATAACCACATACTCGTAGTGTCCATACTGGGACCTGAAGGCCATCTTCTGCATATCATCAGCCTTTACCAAAATCTGGTGATACCTTGACCGCAAATCAATCTTCGAGAACACGAATGAACCATGCAACTGATCCATCAAGTCATCAATTCTGGGAAGTGAATATTTGTTCTTGATTGTCATCTTGTTCAACTGTCTGTAGTCCACACACAGACATGAACTACAATCATTCTTCTTCACTAGCAATACTAGTGCTCCCATGGTTGTACTTAGTCAAATGAATTGTTTCCCCAGTAACTCCTCTATCTATTTCTTGAGTTCCACTAACTCCACCGGAGCCATACAATACAAAGCCATTGACACTGGTCCAGTCCCGGGCACTTTCCTCGAGAATACATCTTCAAATTCCTGTACAACCGATATCACTGACGTCGCCTCTTCTCTCTCCCCCTCCAGATATATGAAGATCATGAAACATTGCGCACCACCTTGTAGCTCCTTCATGACTCCGTGAGATGATAACAACTCGGGTTCCACCGAGTCGGGGAACAACAACTTCTTCTCTCAGCAATCTATGAGAATGCGATTGGCAGAGAGCCAATCCATCCCTAAGATTACCTTCATATCTTGTAGAGGTAGGCATATTAGGTTCACTTTGTACCTGTGTCCCTCTACCTTCATTGGACACCTAGCACACAAGGACGACGTCCTAACCAAACCCGACGCTAGAGTAGATATCGCAAGCTCACACTGCAGCTCGCACATCGGCAGACCCAAACGTTCCACACAAGCATTTGGCACAAAGGAGTGTGTCGCTCCAGAGTCATACAACACACAACATGCTTTTCCAGCTATCACACAATTACCTATAACAAGGTTACCTAAGCCAGCAGCCTCCGCTCCGGTCATGGCATACACTCTGCCTATCGCCTGAGGCCTGTTGCCTCTGTCCTTCTGCTGATGCTGGTGATGAGTCTGAACTGGAGGGCAGGTCACTGCCCTAGAACTCGTGGGACAGTCCTTCCCAAAGTGGCCCTCCTTGTCACAGTTGTTGCACCGGCGGTAACCCTCCATACGTGGGCAAGCGTTCCTCAAGGGATGGCCTCCACAAATATAACATTGTACTCGGTCCTGTTGGGGAGGGAAACTCCTAGACCCTTAGGACTGATTGTGGGGTCTATCATATGGCCTCCTTCGCTCCTCATACCTAGGTTTGGACCCAGATGGTCCATCAATTCTCTGTGGTTGTTGTGGCTACTGTGGGCGCTGGCCTTCTATCTCATGTTTCATCTTCTCCATCACTCAGCCTTCTTCACCAGAGCGGCAAAGTCCTTGATGGACAAGGGAGCCAACATCAAGCGGATATCACCGCAGAGACCATTCTCAAACTTGAAGCATCTCCATTCCTTGTCGAGCGATAGAGTGTAAAAGCGGCTGAGGTGTTTGAATTTCTCAGCATACTCGGTCATTGATTTCCCTTCTTGTGTCAAATGGAGGAATTCCACCTCCTTGGCATACCTCATGTTGTCGAGGAAATACCCTGAGAGGAACTTCCCCGTGAAAGCCTTCCACGTGATCGGCTTATCTCTCTCCTCCATGATGGACTTCATGCAAATCCACAAATGTTCTGCCTCACCTGTGAGCATGTATACAACAAATGATAATCGGTTCTCAGTCGGGCACATCTTCGCATCGAAGATCCTCTCTATATCCTTCAGCCATTGGTCTGCTGCATCTGGGCTGACTCTACCGTCGAATTTCACCGGATGATGTTTCAGAAAATCTTCTAGGCTCCACTCCCTAATTGTCGGTCGTGGCTTGGGACCAAAAATAGGTGCAGCTGTCATGTTCTCTTCCAGCTGCCGGAGGGCTTTCATATGTTGTCGATGAGCATCCTCAGCAGCTACCCTAGCAGCCTCCATCTGTTGCATCACTAGCTGTTGTTGCTCAAGCGACCTGCCTGTCGCTGCATCAATGCCTCATGATGTTGCATCATCGTTGTGCTTTGCTGCGTCATAGCCGCTACCATCGCCTCTATTGCCCTGTCGATACCACGTACGTCACCTTGAGAGGATTGCGGAGTCCTACGAGAAGGAGCCATAGTTCACTGGCACACAGAAAATCACTTGGTTAGCCTTGATAAGACAGGAAATTTAACTAGAACACTCAAAAAGACACAGAGAAAGCTAAGCGGACATCCAAGTCCACGGACCTAAGGAATGACCGCTTTGATACCATAAATGTAACACCCCATTTAATTTAGTAAGCGAAACTAAAGGAAGTGTCACATAAAGATAACATAATAACGTAGTCCTGGAGTTTAAAACTTAACTCCTTACAACCCAAGGCACACTACGATGCCCGAAAGGAAACTAGTTGAAAAGTTTAACATAATGTATATAAATCAAAGGACGGACAAGTACATGGGTCATAGCCCTAAAGAAAAGCCCATTAAGAAAAAATAAAGTCCAGCTCATGTAGACTATGCAGCGAAATCATCCCTCCTCTATTGACCACGAGTACCTCTCACATCTGCTCCCATCAATAAATTGATGATCATCGTAAAGGTAGAAGAACAACATACAAAGCAATCAAACAAGCAAAGGATAACCTAGAGCCAACAAGATTTTTATCATACAATCAAATATACCTTCACAGTCCAATATACATATATCATCCACGCATGTTATGACCTTTCAATCAATACACTAAGACTCTACTTGACTCATCCAGATACATATAACCTAGTCGGATTCAGCGGATGCTTGCACTTGTGGTGGATACCTCTGCTCACCCCCGAGCTATGTGTTACAAGTGTTACAATGAATCAATTCACTCACACACTAGGTTAACCCTTAATGAGTTTCAGGCCTCCTGCTACTCTCACCACAGGAGTCAGTCCGCTCTAAGTGAGACTAACTGACTCCTTAGAGTGTCAGGATGCAATCCTTACCTTGAATCCTTACCAAGTTATATAGATGTGGCACCACCATGGATACCCACTAACAGGGGCCATGGAATTACATCCCGACTATTGAAGCATGACCCTAAAATCCCACCTAGAGATTTCCAAGGAATTACGCATTGACACTAACCAAACATACCAGACCAAACAAGAAGGGTTTATCACACATACGCATATACATCACATACCAGCTCCTTATAATTTGCCTCTTTCGTTTCTTTCCCAGTGGTTCCATACCCATTCATTACTCTCAAATAATAGTTGTGGAATTTCATCTCATGCTAATACCATGCCACTTTAACACCAACCATCTCATTTGCTTCACATGCCGAGATCATGCAATCATATCAATCCAATTTATAATTGTTCCTGCAGAGAACAAACAAGATATGTTACACACAAGCATTACCTTACTCTGGTCCGCCATCTCCTCAGTAGGCTTCCTCCTGGTTGATACATGTCGCTCATGGGTATCTCGGTGTGATCGGTTTGGACCCGAGAGGGGTTACCTGCAGAAGGGACTTTGAAGCTCAAGTCAGCAAAATCTCTAAGAAAGTCGAATATGGTGATTAGGGAAGTAATAAATATGTACCTTTAATTCGTAGGGTCCATGCATATTTATAGATTATTAATTATGTTTGGTTACGTCATGGGCTGGGCCCCTTTTTGGGCTGTAGGTGGGCCTGGGCCCTACTCCAGGCCCTTAGTTCAATTATTGTGGGCTTGATGAATCTTATAGAAATGTTATAGTTTTGCCAAGTCCTTGGTTAGTTTCCTAGAGTTAACGGCCTAGGCCGGTTACTCTTTAGCGGCCTAGGCCACTATTGTTGTTTTGGTTTGTTTGATTAATGTTGCTCCTTAGCGGTTTAGTCTGGGTACCTTAGCATGTGTATGGTAATTGTTATTATTTACATCCTTGGTAGTTACATGGACGGGTTTTCTGGTTATTATTCAGCTAGGTCGGTTAGGTGTGGTACACCAGTCCCCCAGCCTTTGCCGATATAGTTATGTCGGTAAAGGATAACAAGTCTTTGTCATTTTTGGGCAGGTTGGCTAGGTGTGGTACACCAGTCTCCCAGCCTTTAAATGTGATGAACAGTGTTAAGGCTAATGATGTGAAAAGGTTTGTAGCAGGTGAAAGGGTGTCAGAGGTCTAATCAAAAAGGGTTTTTGCGCTGTCATTTCTGGTGCTCACGACCTTTGGTGTGCCTTGTGACGATTGGTATGGGTTGTGACTTTTGGTGGGAAGAAGTTGTGGCGTTTGGAATTCATGCTTATAAATGCGGATTTCGCGAAGAGTTTGCTTTTGTTGGATCATTTGTGAGGATTTCAAAATCAGAGACTTGCGTGCGTTAGAACTGTCCAATTAGTCCCTTGTTTCTGCCGACATCTTTCAAAAAAGGTATGTCTAGTAGTAGTGATATTGTGTCATTGTCTTCGTCAAGTAGTGGGAGTATGCAATCGAGGGAGAGTGTAGGTAGGTGTCTTGAGGAGGAAAGTACCAGTCCAGTAGTTGTGGTGGGGAGGATCCCGATGGAGATAGTAACCGTGATGAGGGAAGATCCTCCCGAAGAGATAGCAGAAAGTAGCTGACCGGCTAAGGCCGGTTATGACTGGGTAGCGGCTGATGTTCGAAACCAGTCGTCATTGTTCCGGTGGTCTCGCCTGCTAAAGTCGTGGCTGAACTGTACCCCCATTATCGCGAAGGGCGTGGACCGTGGTATCATGTCATTAGAACGAGTGAGCGCTATTGAGTGCGTCTGCCATGGCCAAGAAGGAGCTGTCGAAAAAAAAATTTACATGTATATGTGTAACTTTTCTCAATTACATGTGAGGTTACCGCTAGATGATGTTACCATGGGGGTGCTCCGCCAGCTAAACATGGCGCGTACTCAGCTACATCCGAATAGTTAGGCTTACCTGCAAGCCTTTCGTGTTATGTGTCAGTCGTTGTACCTACGACCGTCTCCTCATGCGTTTTTATACTTTTATGACACGAGACCTCGACAATTGACTACTTGGCTATCCTTGGTGAGCAGGCCAAGCATTAGCAGATTGGACGCGTTTTCACAGTCATTCAAGCACTTCAAGGATGGGTATTTCAAAGTTGTGGTGAAGGAGGGGGGAAGTCGCATTTCCTTAATGTAGATGGGAGTACAAAATTCCCTTTTAGTTGGACGGGTAGCCCTTCTCGATATAAGGATATGAGTACCGATGAGTTGTCGGCGGCGGATAGGGAGGTGGTAGAGGTGCTGATGAAGTTTACTGATAAACTGCCCACTAAGGGCTTAGTTAGGGTTTATAATTCAGTTCATCCAATTATTGATATTGAAGGTATCTGTTTGTGACTTAAACTGTCTTGATGTTTCTAAGTTAAACTAATTGAACTTTGGTGTATTCGTGTAGGACATATGCCTCAAGCTGGAAAGAAGAACTTGACCCTTTTTCAAGCACTGAGGAAGGAGAAGGCCGTGAAGGCGAAGGCAGCTAGGAATACTGAGGTCCCAAACTTACAAGAATCATTGGTGGAGGTGCATGTTCATGGCGGCACCAAAAGGATGGCCGAGTTGCCAACTAGGCCTGGTAAGGGCAAAGATGTGGAGAAGGTAAGGGTCGCCTTGTTGGGGCAAGGGTCATCTAGTGGTGCTAAAGGACCGGAAGCTGGTCTGATACAGTTGCTAGAGACGGCCGTCGGGAAAGACATCACAATTAACATGCCAGAGATACTGATTAATTCTATCGACAGTATGGAGTCGGACCACTTGGTGAGGACGGTGGTGGAGTTTGGGAGCAAGGCGCTAATTTTGAGTCGCCGGGTTGGATCGTTGTATCGTAGGGAGGTTAAGGAAGGGAACTGGGAAAAGCTAGAAGATTTATAAGAGAAAATTGACAAGTTTGCAAAGGAAAGAGCTGCGTGGAAAAAGGAGAGGGAAGGGTGGGAGGAAGAAAAGAAGAGATTGGGGACCTGGAAGGTTCGTTGTCTAGATTCGGAGACTAAGCTCAACGGGAGGATAGCGGACCTTGAGGTGGATTATGATGAGTTGAAGGAAAAATATGAAGGCGTGGAGGTGGAACTTGAAGATTTGAAAGGCTGCATTATTCAAGAGCACATTAACGGGTTTCAGAAAGGGGTGAGGCAGGCAGCCTTCTTCTGCCAGGATGTTGATGCAGCCGATCCAAGATTTGACGTGAACAAGGATGTGGTGGACGACCAGCTTATCAATGAGGTTGAGAGCAGCCCCGAGGAGGAGGCAGAGAAAGCAACAGCGGACGTGGAGGGTGATGACAACAAGGCGACTTAGGATATATATTTTTTATGATGTTCTATTGACAATGAATCCTAAGTCTGTAATAATTCGTACAATATTTTACCTTGCTTTTAATGTGATGAATATTGTGGATATATTTGTTATGTAGTTGTTGACGATAGCGTATGTGATAGGAACGTGTTTGTCGGATAACGTTGTTATGTATGCGATATGTTATGTTAAGTGTGTATTTACCTGGAGAAGTACCATTGATGCTTATATGAGAGTACTCGACCAAGGTCGTTTACGCGTGGTGAGGGTGGAGAACTTAAACAAATTAACATTAAGTTAAGGGTGTTCGACCCAGGCCGCTTACTTGTGGTAAGGGTGGGGAACTTAAACGAATTAACATTAAGTTAAGGGTGTTCGACCCAAGCTGCTTACTTGTGGTAAGGGTGGGAAACTTAAACGAATTAACATGAAGTTAAGGGTGTTCGACCCAGGCCGCTTACTTGTGGTAAGGGTGGGGAACTTAAACGAATTAACATTAAGTTAAGGGTGTTCGACCCAGGCCGCTTACTTGTGGTTAGGGTTGGGAACTTAAACGAATTAACATGAAGTTAAGGGTGTTCGACCCAGGCTGCTTCCTTGTGGTAAGGATGGGGAACTTAAACGAATTGACATTAACTTAAGGCTATTCGACCCAGGTCGCTTACTTGTGGTAAGGGTGGGGAACTTAAACGAATTAACATTTTGTTAAGGGTGTTCGACGCAGGCCGCTTACTTGTGGTAAGGGTGGGGAACTTAAACGAATTAACATTAAGTTAAGGGTGTTCGAATCAGACCGCTTACTTGTGATAAGGGTGGGAAACTTAAACGAATTAACATTAATTAAGCGTGTTCGACCCAAGCCGCTTACTTGTGGTAAGGGTGGGGAACTTAAACCAATTAACATTAAGTTAAGGGTCTAGGCTGCTTACTTGTGGTAAGGGTGGGGAACTTAAACGAATTAACATGAAGTTAAGGGTGTTCGACCCAGGCTGCTTACTTGTGGTAAGGATGGGGAACTTAAACGAATTAACATTAAGTTAAGGGTGTTCGACCCAGGCCGCTTACTTGTGGTAAGGGTGGGGAACTTAAACGAATTAACATTAAGTTAAGGGTGTTCCACCCAGGCCGCTTACTTGTGGTAAAGGTGGGGAACTTAAAAGCGTGTTAGAAGTAAGGTGAGGAGTAGTCGTGAGGTTAAGAACCCTTTATTTATTCATGAAATTTGGGGTGCCTCGTTAAACCCTCCCTGGCCAAAACCCTCCTTAGGGAAAAAAGACCAAGTGAGGGAAAAGAGTACACCCAAGGTTAAAAGTATGTGCTACAATACATGTCTTTAACTAAAGTAAAATTTGAGATGGGACACATTCCATGTATTAGGTATTTCTTCCCCCGATAATTGCTCAAGCCTGTACGCTCCTCCCCCAACATCTTCACGTATTCGGTATGGGTCGTCCCAATTGGCGGAGAACTTGACATCCTTCTTCCTTGCACTGTTGGCCATTCTCCAAACTAAGTCCCCCTTTGCGAATGATCTTGGGCATAGGTTCGCATTATATTTTCTGAGCCTCGCTGTTTGGCAGCTAAGTTGTGTATTTGGGATTTTTCTCTTAACTCGGGCAGGAGGTCGAGGTGGGTGCTCATGTTTTGATGATTTTGGACTGGGTCGTATAGTTCTCGACGTAGAGATGGTTCACCAATTTCAACTGGTATCATAGCGTCGGTGTTGTATACTAGGCTAAATAGAGATTCATTTGTTGCTGATTGAGGGGTACACTTGTAGGCCCATAGCACTTCCACTAATTCTTCTGGCCCTCGGCCCTTGGCGTTGTCCAATCGTTTACGCAATTCTACTAGTATAACCTTGTTTGCTGCCTCGGCTTGTCCATTGGTCTGTGGGTGTTCAACAGAGCTGGTTACGTGTTTGATGTCTAGGCTGGTATAAAATTTAGCAAGTTCTTTGTCTATGAACTGTCAGCCATTGTCGGTGATGATTGTATGTGGGACACCATACCGACATATAATATCCTTCCAAATGAATTATTGGACTTGTTGGGCTGTAATGGTGGCTAATGGTTTGGCTTCTATCAACTTGGTGAAGTAGTCGACGACTATTATCAAGAACTTTACTTGACCTTTGCCGGGGGAGAAAGGGCCAAGGATGTCCACTCCCCACTTTGCGAAGGGCCACGAGGATAATATAGAGTGTAGCTACTCCTGTTTTTGGTGGATGAGGTTTTCATGTTTCTGGCATGGTATGCATTTTTTGACGAAGTCGTGGTAATCTGCCTCCATGGTTGGCTAGAAGTAACCAGCGCGAAGGATTCTGGTAGTCATGGTGCGTGCACGGGAATGATAGCCGAATATGCCTTCATGTAACTCTTTAATGATGTACTGAACTTGTTCTGCAGTGATGCATTTGAGAAGTGGTTGGTCGTATCCGCGTTTGTATAGGTCATCGCCTATCATCGTGTACCTGACGACTTTAGTTATCCAACTCCTGTCAACGTTGGGTGAGGGGTTACCAGTTTGGAGGTATTGGATGTAGGGAGTTGTCCAATTGTCGACTTGGTGTTGGGTTAGGGTATGACAAGTATTTGTGATAGAGGGGGCGGATAGCGTTTGTTGCAATAGTGATCGGTGGCTGCTTTTTAACTTGGTGCTGGCTAGTTTGGACAATATGTCAGCTCTGACGTTTTCGGATCTAGGGATGTGTTGGATGCAGACTTGTTCGAAGGCGAACTGGACGACTTTTCGGACCAGGTGATAGTATTGTAGGAGGGTAGGGTATTTGATCTGGAACTCGTCATTTAAATGACCTACGATAAGCTTGGAATCAGTTTTGCACGTTAGTGACTTGACACCAACCTCGCGGGCCAAGGATAACCCGGCGAGGATGGCTTCGTACTCGGCTTGGTTGTTAGACGTCTTGAAGGCGAAATGAAGCAATTTTTCGATGAGGATATCGTTGAGTCCTTCTAGTACGATGTCGGCACTTGCCTCTTTGGGTTTGACAAACCATCAACATAAAGTGTCCATTGGTCCTTTTCAGGAGTTCGTTGGAGATCGTTGACAAAGTCTAGAAGGCATTGAGCTTTGATGGGGCCGTGAGGTTCGTAGCGGATGTTGAATTCGGATAACTCAACGGCCCAGGACAACATCCGCCCCGCAAGGTCTGGTTTCTGCAATATCTTCTTGATCGGGTAGTCGGTTTTGACGATAATGTTATGATTTTGGAAATATGAGCGTAGGCGGCGGGCTGCATGTTCCAGGGATAGGACTAATTTTTCCACCATCTGGTACCTGATTTTGGGATTTTGCAGGGTTCTGCTGACGAAGTAAACAGGATGTTGGGTGTCGCCGACATCTTGAACCAGCGCAGTGCTTACGGTGTGATCTGTGGCGGTAATATAGACCAATAAGGGTTGATGATCCGATTTATGGAGGATGGGTGGTGAGGTGAGGGTTGTTTTTAGCTTTTAGAATACTTGTTCACAATCATCATTCCACGTGAACTTGGCGGATTTTTTGAGCAGCTGAATGATGGGTTGGGTTTGTTCGGCTAGTTTGGGAAGGAAGCCGAAAATGGCAGTAAGGCGGCCTATGAGGCGTTGTACTTCTTTGACACTGGTGGGGCTTCACATTTCAATTATCGCGTTGCACTTTTCAGGGTTAGCCTCTATGCCGCGCTGGATCAGCATGAATCCAAGGAATTTACTGCGGTCGACGCCGAAAACGAATTTGTCGGGGTTGAGGCGGAGGTTGTATTGCCTTAACGCGGAGAAGACTGCTGATAGGTCCTGAGCGTGCTGGTGATGGCTTGGGGATTTGACAACCATGTCGTCAACGTATACTTCGACACATTTGCCCATTAAATGGCTGAAGACTTTGTCCATCAATCGTTGGTAGGTTGCTCCTGAGTTTTTTAGACCAAATGGCATGACCTTGTAGAAGTAGTTGGCGTGGTCTGTGATGAAGGCGGTTTTGTTCATGTCGGATACGGCCATGGAAATTTGGTTATAACCGGAGTATGCATCGAGAAAACGAAGGACTTTGTTACCGGCTACGCCGTCTACAAGTCAGTCAATATTAGGTAAGGGTAGGCGTCCCTAGGACAGGCTTTGTTAAGATCCGTGTAATCAACACACATCCGCCACTTGCCATTGGCTTTCTTGACCAGAACCACGTTAGAGAGCCAAGTGGTGTAGTGGGCTTCTTCGATAAACCCCGCATTTAGTAATTTGTCGGCCTCGGCCTTAGCCGTGAGGCGTCATTCTTCACCAAGTTTGCATTTTTTCTGGGAGACATACCGGGCCTCCTTGTAAATGGACAACTTATGGGATGCCACGTGAGGGTCAACTCCAGGTAAGTCAGCAGCTGACCAAGCAAAGAGGTTCGTGTTACTGACAAGGGTGGGTGTTAGGATGTCACGTTGTTCAGGTTCTAACCCATTACTGAGTTTGATTGTGCGGCCATTAGGGAGCTCTAGGGGGTGGTTTCTTCAACAGGTTCGAGGCGGACATCCCGGCCCACTCTGGGGTCTAGATCGTCACCAGATAAGGCGATCTCAGAGCCGGGTGGTCGCTCAATATGATTGGTTTGAAGGATGGGAAGTTGTGGGCGTAGGCTGGCCATGTAGCATTCGCGTGCAAGGCGTTGGTCGCCATGAATGGTGAGGATGTCGCCAGATGGGGAGGGGAACTTCATGGCCTGATGAGGTGTGGAGACAACAGTGCCAAGAGTGTTGGGTGAAGGGCGGCCGAGGAGGACATTATAAGATGTAGGTGCGTCGACGATAAGGAAGTGGATATGAATTGTTTTGGTTTGGGCGCCATCGCGAAAAACGATATGGAGGTCAATGTAGTCGCGGGTGAAAACTTTTTCTCCAGAAAATCCGTATATCGGTTCATTGTATAGGACCATGGCGGTGTTGGGAGTTGGAGTTTCTGATACGTAGCCCAATAGAGGATGTCGACGGAGCTGCCTTGGTCGATGAGGACTTTCTTGACTGCGTAGTTTTCGATTTCGACGATGATGACCATAGGGTCATCTTACTGGTGATCAAGGCCTTGAAAATCGTCATCTGTGAAGGTTATGGGGGGCATGCGACGTCTGTGATGAGAATGGGTGATGTGGTTGATAGATTGATATGGCGGAGGTGTCTCTTCCTGACAAAACCACCAAAGGTACAATAACCACAGCTTATCTCATGCATTTCATTTTGTAGGTATCATACATTATATAGGGTACATCATAATCAAACATTTCATTTAGCCAAATGAAGGAAACAACACAACTCGCAGCGGATCTCGCTCAAGCTAGGAGTCCTCGCTCAGGAGAGAGGAATGTCCTCGCTTAGGCGGTGGACCCTCGCTTAGGCGAGATCGCGACAGGGGCATGGGGAGGCTTTCGCATGGCTCGTTTAGGCGAGCCCTCCTCGCCTGAGCGAGACAACCCCTCGCCCAAACGTGAGGTTCCTCGCTTAGGCTAAAACAGGAGCAACAGGCCCAGGGCTCTCACGCGTCCTCGCTTAGGCGAGCGTCTCTCGCCTGAGCGAGATAGTACCTCGCTCAAAACAAGAGCTTCCGCCTGAGCGAGAGCTCGAGTGCAGCTTTGGTCTGTTCCTGCAAGTCTTGCCTAGGCGAGACAGGCTCGCTTGGGCGAGTGTGTCGAACCTCGCCATTGTTTCTCCCTACCACAATCATATCTCATACCCAAACAAAATGTCAACTAGCTCATACATCCACAGCAACATACAACTCAACCAATCACGAAACAAACACAAACAACTGCAACCACACCAACAAACAGAAGGGTTCTAGCTTCCCTAACCTGGAATAAGCTAGTTTTAAGGCCTCAACATCGAACAGCGGAGCACCACAGCTCTAGGAGAAGATTACGGAGCTGGAAAAAAGAACAGAGGGCGTCTAATACCGGAGCTCTAAAACTGCCCACGAAAATAGGGCCAAAGATTGAAAAGTATGGGTTGGGAATACTTACGTGAGCCAAAACGGGGTCAAGCTGAACGCGAAGCTGAGTATATTGTGGAACCCTAGCGGAGGAAGACGGCAGCAGCTCTAAGGAGGTGAGGGTTCTGTTTTTACGAAAAGTGAGCACAAGTTAAAGTTTGGGACAGATTAGGTCTGTTTTCCTCTTTGGGTCAACCCTAAGGCCCAATAGTTAGGGGCAGCCTTAAGAAAAAGGGGCAGATTCGTGGGCCTTACACATAATCCTTTATTGTTATTATAAAATTATTGCATAAGTTAGCTAGAACATATAATAATACAATGAACTAAATTACGTTAATACTTCTTAAAACAATTTTAATTTACACTTCTATCTTCTGTTTTTCCTTGTACCTTTTCTTATAATAGTAAAAGCGTAACATTCTTTCAAAATTTTGAGTTATATGTAATATTAAAATTGATGTTGGTGTAATATTTTAATGTTTATAACAAAATTAGCATGAGCCTAATCCGAAAAATAGAGTGTAGTGTAGCGCAATTTACTTTATATAATTTAAAGGTTCTTCAAGTCAGTTTAAAAAACATGAGTTAAATATATTTTCTGTTTTAAAATTATTGTAAAAAATTGTTCATATGACAAATAAAGTTTCATAGTACATTAAATTATAATTCTCGTATCTCTTTTATTGAAAATGATATTTTACATAATTTTCATAAGTTTAAAGATTAAATAATTTATAATTATAACTTTTTATAGGAGTTTGAAAAGGAAAACCCTATTTAACCCTAATAAAAAATCTTAACTCTTATTGGAGCGTGTCATGAAACTTTTTAACAGATAATATTCACATCCTAAAAAGTATGTTTGCATTATGAATGTGGCTCATTTTGCGACCCTGTTCAACACAGAAAAGATAAAATCACATCGAATCTACCTTTCATTGAAAAAAGAAAAGAAAAATAATGTACCTGCTTCATTAATCTTGTCTTCTACACTGTTACTACTGTTTTCACTAAAAGTGCTTAGAGCTGAAACCAAACCTCACTGCAGCAAGAATTACAATCACAAAACGGAAGAAAAAGAGAAAATTTGGAAGAGGGAATGGAAAGGTTTCCTTCTGAAGGTGTAATTTTCATTCAGTACACATAATGGAAAATGAGAGCATTTCCAAGGTATCACACTGAACTTTATAATACAATATAGATTCCAGTGAAAACCAAGGCCTGAGTTAATGCTGGTTGGAGCAATGATACAAATACATCTTGATTTTGTTTACACATATTATACATTTATTTTTTTTTTCTTTTTATCTCTTTCCTTTTATCACATCATGTAACTTATAAACTTATCATTTTTGTTCTTTCTGAAAGTATATATTAAGTGTTGATGTAGCTCTTTGTGCACATGAATCATTTTTCTTTAGGATAGGGACCCCAAAAGCACTAACTAGCACAAATTTAAGGGCAATTTGTAACAACTTTTTGTAGGACCATCTCTTGAAAAGCTAACTCGGCTGAAAGCCAGGGTTGATCTCCACCATCCCCCACTTCATTTCTTCCCCTCATTTCCCTAACGATGGCAAAATCAGATTTTGAAAGTGTTATTCTTCAAGGTTCCTCAGCCAACTTTGGAGAACAGTATGCAACAGCCTCTGCAACAGTGAGGAAGATCTTGTCTTCACCAAGCAAAGCCGCAAAATTTGATGTGTGGAGCTTGTCTATTACTATTGGCCCAGGATTTGCCAGAACAAGCTGCTCAAAATGGTGCTTTCTTTGGTAAGATATTTGTCACATGATATCATTTAGAATTGTTAGAGTAGATGGTTTCATATTACCTGAACATCTCTTTTCTGAAGACTTCTAAATAACTCTTCAAGTGCATGGATGCCGCTTGTGTCTATGTCTGTGACAGCTGCAATAGACACAGTTTGAGAACAATGATATGAAATTGTATACTTACTATAGGAAAATGTAACAAAGGAAAAAAAAATTGTGGACACTCACGTGACATCTCTACTATCAAAAATTGGATTCTTGTTTGGTAGTCTACTTTCACTTGTTCTTCCTCATCCATCAGCCATCTTAATATCCTGCAAGAGAAAACGTTAGTCATTGATTAATAAATAGGTTTCAAAATTACCAAAACAAGGAAATAGGTTGTCAGTGAAGTTATCATCATTTAAGAGTAATATTGTAAATGGTAAGAGAGAAACAATCTAATTCAGTAGAATAGTTCGATATTTGATACTGATTGTGTTATTTTCCTGGTACATCAACATTGAAACTTCATACAATAGGTAGCACGGACAATGATACGGAAACTAGACACGGAAACTTCGATATATGTAGTCTCCAAAATGTAGGACACAAGGACACAAATCTATATATTAGATCATTATGTATTTACATCGTCAAAATCATCTATAAACAAGATTAGTCAAATATAATAATCTAAATATGTTATCGTCTAACACAAAAATGAATCTAATCTACCTAATATCCAAAAAGCAAAAAAGTAGTGATTATATAAGATTTGTTCCTTATTTCTATAATCATAATAGATACTTATGTAATAAGTTTACAAGTTTGAGTTTTTTAGAAAACCATTAGATTTGTGGTTATTAACATTGTGTTGGAGTCATATCAAAATCATGTCAGAGACAGGAAAATGTCTTTGACATTTCACCAATATGTGTATCGTGTGAGTATTGTACATGTGTCGGTGTTCGATCGATACGTATCAGACATGTCCGAGCTCCATAGATATCTAGTATCAGTGGTATTTTCAGAACAATATAACAGTTCTCTGATCACTTTAGATTATTAAGACAACAATTCAGAAGTAAAAAACTGTACATGATGGATTCTTTAATTTTTGTTGAATATAAATGCCTGGATAACAGTTCTAGTCAGTTATAGCTTGAAAAGTACAAAGAAGGAACAATTTTACCTTTCTTTAACATAGTTGGAATTAGAAAAATATATTGCAGAATCAACTCTGATGATGAGTAAACCAGGAACTCTTGTGGCTTCAGGGTATTGTTGGATGTTTCTGTAGACAGTAGTCCTAGGGATCTTCCCCAGAATTGCAGTTCGTGGCCTAGTAACTTGTAATAGGATCTTTGCAAAGGATATAGAGACCTACCACAAGAACATCTAAATTAATATTACCTATCAGAAAGCACATTAACATTATGCAGCATAGGATAACTTTGTCTCAGTACTTACTGCAATTAAAAGTCCTATTTCAACTGATGCAAAAACAACCCCAAAAAATGCTCCCATGCAAGCAACAAAGTCAAACTTATCAATCTTCCATATCAAAATCGCTGCTTTATAGTCCACAAGGTTGATGACAGCAGAAATAATGATTGTAGCAAGAATGGCATTTGGAGTGTATTCGAAAAGAGGTGTGAGGAATTGCAAGGTTAAGAACACAACAACAGACATGACAATATTAGATACAGCAGTTTCGCAGCCAGCCATGTAGTTTACTGCTGACCGAGAGAAAGAACCTGTAGTTAGCAAGAGATTAGTCCATAACCTATGAAAAATTAGCATAGAATCCATGTGCATGCATTTTGTTTTCATGATTAATTATGAAACAAACTACCATAAAATTATTATTAGAGTAAATTAGACTTTATTCATTCCTTGCAGTTTCTCCTTTCCCCAAATAACCCTACCAACCTTTTTTCTTGGGTGTAGTTACTTAACCCTTACAATCTTGTTTTCTAGTCAAAAAAATTAATTTTTCAGATAACTTTTAACATTAAGACAGCAGTTTATGTTACACCACTTCTTTAGGCTGCTTTCGAACGAGGAATTTTGAAATTTCAGAGAATTTTTAAGTGTTTGAAATATGAAATTTCACATTCTTAGTTTGTATGACATTTAATTTCTACAAAATGAAAGTTTAATTTTAAATATATACTTGAGTGATTGAAATTTTAATAATAAACTTTATGAAAATAAATATTTAGTCAATTTTTAAATATATTCTAGTTAAGATATATAATGTTTAATAATTTAAAAGTACAAAGTTTGACCCTTTCTTATTTAGATGGACATTAAGAAGAGTGATGTGTACTAAAAAAACAGAAAGAAGTAAAGAGAAAAAAAGAAAAAAAAAAAAAAAAAAGAAAAAAAAAAAAAAAAAAAAAAAAAAAAAAAAAAAAAAAAAAAAAAAAAAAGAGAGAGAGAGAGAGAGAGAGGACTGGTTCAGGGAAGAAGAAAAGAGAAAAAAGAAATAGTATGGGAAATGAAAAGAGAGTTGAAGGTAAGAGTATTTCAAATTCTTTTGTTCATTTGAAGGTAGTGTTTAACATTTTACAATTTTAAGTAATCAAAACATTCATAAATTTCTACAACTTCAAATTGTTCTTAAATTTTTTTTGTCCAAACAACATATTTTACAAAAAAAAACATATTAAATTCTTTCAAAAAAACAAAGTACTCTCTTAGAAGTACCTTCTCAACCTATCCCATAAAAAGTTGTTACTTTTTTACACATTTACTCTTGGAAAGCTAAACCTTTGAAGGGGGATTAGGTTGAGAAAAAGAACTACAATGAAGAAAAAGCTAGTTATCCAGTTATACGGAATTTGAAGAGGGCTAACTGATAGCAAGAAACAATGAGGGGTATTCTGAAATAAGTAAAATACATGGAATAAAGTGTAATTTTCCCAAACAATCATACTTCTCTTCTCTCTTTTTCATCATTTTTATTGCGAATTATATGCTTATATCAGCTAAAAGAAAAGCATTATAATTTCTTTCATTAGCTGTGACCACATGCATGCTTCTTACAGCAAAGAATATATTTGAACTTACCAGTTGCCACATAACAGGAAGTGAATGAACCAACAACATTCATAGCACCTAATGCCACCATTTCTTTGTTTCCATCTAATTGATAGTCCTTCATGGAAGCAAATGTTCTTCCAATTGCTGTAGCTTCCTGATAACAAAAATGAAAGAGTTCATAACAACACATAAAACACATATAAGTAAATGGAAAAGTATTCTTCATATGAGGATAATTTTGCTTACAGTCAATGCTATCATGCCAGCCACGATGCCAATTCTGAAACCTTTCCCAAGGTAATCACCAGTAAAATAAATTTCCTTCACAGATGAAGGACTGATGCCACTCTTTATCTTTTTTACCTTCACACATCAATAGAAAAAAAAAAAGCTTTACCACTGTTGCAATTAGTTAGTCCTATCAACTTAGTACAGTTTTGAATTAGCATTTGCCTTGCTATAAAATCATTATTATCTTAGTTTTCTGCTAATGCATTTAATCATATGACCACAGGTACAATCTACCATATTTAGCATGAGAAAGGTAATATATATGTATATATGTATACTTACAATTGCAACACCATGCTTGTCTGCACGTGTTAAGTATACAAAAAGAGTAGAGAGAATAACAGATATCAACGGGGCAATTGCTGGCACCCAGAAGAATCTCGGGTTCTTCTTTCCCTGATCCATGTATCATCATAAAATAATGAGAAAATAATTTACGATCTCCATAATCTGTTTTCAGGAATATATAGCCAGATGAATTAGTGAGCTTACAATATACTTGGCAAACAGAAGAAAAGCCAGAAAAACAGCTCCAATTACTATAGTTTGCCAATTCCACTGCATTATCATAGAAACTGATCAGTTTTAGTGTTACATGCATCTTCAGTACTAACTTTTGTGTGCAGGTCTAGAGAGGAAAAGAGAAAGCATACACCATGATGGGCTGATGACAGAACTGAGTACATCACAGAGATAACATCAGTTTTCTTTGTGAATTTTTTAATCCCAAGGAAGCCCTTAAGCTGTTGAAGGGCAATCGTGATGGCAGCTCCTCCCATAAAGCCAACAATTGCAGCATGAGATAGGAAATCAATCAGAAATCCCAACCTGATCAAAAGATCCACCAATACCAAGGTGAATTAACAATAGAGAATTTCATTTGGATGATGGTGGCACTAGCACATGTACAAACATCATGTTAGGAAGAAAGTGTCATACCTTAAAACCCCAAGTGTTGCTTGAGTAATCCCCGCAAAGAAAGTGGCAGTAAAAGCAAGTCTTCGATAGTCTATTGGGTTAGCAATAGGATCTATCTCACTCTGAAGTAAAGTCCCCAACAAGAGAGAAACCACTGCCACTGGTCCTATTGCAATGTCACGAGAACTACCCATGACAGCATAAATCAGTGGTGGAACAAAGCTGGAGTCTGTAAGAGATATAAGAAAAGAAACAAAATCTCAATCCAATATCCAAAGAATAGTAAACACATAGGGAAGTTGAGCTGTTAATGAGAGATGAGTCTTACATAATCCATACTCTGGATCTAAATTTGCAAGCTTTGCATATCCAATGTCCTGTTTTCCAAGGAAAATATTACAATCCAAAACCTTCCGAATGGGCTAAGAAGTAGGCTAAGATATATCATTCTATTGTTCTTCAAAAGCTAAAAATGGCCATATTATGCCAAATTCACCTGAGGAATGCAGAGACTTGCAATAGTTAGACCAGCAATAAGATCCCCTCTAAGTTTTGTGAGATTATAGGTTCTCCCCCAGCTAAGTATGGGGAAAATGGCTTCAATGCCAAGGATGAGCTTCCGGGACTTAGTTTGATCCTTGAAGGGCCGTAGTGGATCATCTGCAAAAAATGTTTCTTTTACAGTGGATTGGAATTCCCTGAAAAGGTTTTGCCGCGGAGGAATTCCAACCTTGTGTACATATGGTTCTTGGACATTTGAAGATGACAAACTTCTCGCATGTGGCTCTTTTGTTTCAAGATTTTCATCAGTTGAACCACCCATTGAGGACATCAGCAATGACTTTCAGCTGTAACACTGGGAGAAAATTTTATATCTGAGTAATGGAACAGTTTAACCGAAGCACTGAATCCCAACAAAAATATATTGTTCATGTTGAATTCAAGACAGCCTCGTACAAGGCTACTTCAATTCTAGTAGATTTTGTTTCTGAAGCATACCATGATGCTTGCAGCTCTGGTGTTCATCCCAAAAGAATATCAGACACATAAGGTCCTCTATAGGATTTGAGGTGTGCACTTATGATAAAGTGACCTCACTAACTGAGCAATAACTTAAAAAATGTTAACCAACCTGAATTAAAGGGTGAGAATGCAGAGAGAATGGTGAAGTTGACTGGTTGAATAGTTAAAGACTTCTTCAACAAAAAGACTGCCGTGAAGCTAGTTTGGATTATATTACTTCAAGTCAAAAGTTAAGGTCAAGCTGAAACATAAAACGTACCACAATAAGGTGTGAACCAGAATCAAATGCACGTCAGTGTTATGCATGATTAAGAAAAAGAAACTAAACTAAAACATAAGAATATTAAATTCCAACCAGACAATCCATGAATGCTAATTCAGGTTCGCAGGTAACAATCAGTAGTTTGTTTCGTAAGAAGAATGGAGGAGAAGTAATATATAGTATGAGAAGGTATAACTAGCAGGTACTACAAATTAGTATAATATTATTAAATTATATGACAACTTGCAATGGCTGGTGCTTACTTAAAAACCAACGATTCCAAAAGGTAAAAAATGGAAAGAAGTTGAAATGTGGTCCTCAACAACTAGGTATACAAATAGAAGCCTTTATGTTGGTTTCCTATGTCAAACATCAATATTGGTTTAATCACAACGAAAGCGTGGGGTATATTGGGACAACAGCATGTGGGATATAAACTAATAGAATCCGACAAATCAGTTTGGAATTTAGGAAGTCGATGGTGAAAATTATTATGAGGGATAGGTGTGATTGAGAATCTTCAAATTAACTTATTTTTACATATAAAACCTTTATCAACCAAAAACTAAATGAGTCGTGTGACTCAATTAACAACACAAGCTGAGTATGTGGGAAGGACTTAAGTTGAAAAATGTGAGGAATTTTACTGTGTTAGAAATTTCACATCGACTAAAAATAAAATCATAATATCATCTTCCATACTCGTTTTGGACTAAGAATAAAATCATAATTTCATCTTCCATACTCGTTTTGTGAAGTTGAGTTAAACATAAAGAGTCTCCAACTAAGAATTAGTCTCATTATAGCTCAAAGGATCAAACTTGTGGAGATACCTCAGAATTCCACCTAAAAGGTCAAGCTCTAATTACTATGAGAACAAAAACAAAAGGTCATGAAACTGTAGATACAAAATAAGTTAACCAAAGACACATTAAATTTTAAAATTTGTTTATCTATGGACACATGATTATCAAATGTCTTCTGTTACTGTTGCTTCACAGAAGTAATAATCAAGGTTATGCTTTCAAATGTCATTCTGGAGAGAAAGAATAAAAAGGAATCAAATTCTTAAACCTTAATGAAGTTCCAGAACGCCATTGGAAATAATAAAAAAAAAATGACAAGCAGAATCATGTTTGACCGTTCAACAGAATCATCACAATCTACCATCCAATATAATAATGTGAAGTAAGATACACAATCGTTAACGTGGCGCCACAACATTAAACTTTTAGTGTTCACTTTATATAAGCACATACACACAACGGAGAGGAATTGGACACATCCTTCAATGAGAACAAGACAGAACCAAAACATGACCTTTTTTCAAACCCTCAAGAACCACTAAGTGTCTATTCAAAAATCATAACGAGTTTGAAGAATAAAGTCCAACTCAAAAACTAACCTCTCTTTCTAAACTTCTCACGCAAGCCATTGAAAGTGGAGGATCCCAATCTCACCCTGTCACAATTTCGTCGAAGCACAAAGTAAAACAAAATAGAAAAAATGACGAAAAGGGGAAAAGATATATATATTTATATGTATCTCTACACATAAAGAGAGAGTACCCGGAAACAGTTATAGCTTGGTTTTCAATTCTCCACAATCGATGGTTCTCGTGTGTCTTCACAAAAGACTCGATTTTTCTTTTGAAACTTTGAAAACCGTCGATGGAAAGTGGCACTTAAATTAAAGAAACCACGTAGCCCAATTCCTGTCCAGGTTCTATGAACATTATCTCGTTAAAGGATTTTCCTTTTTGTTCTCCAGCCAGGCCGTGTTTGGTTGCGAAAATTAAAAAAACGAAGAGAGAAAAAGGGAGCACGAAATGTGACACCATATCTTTACGAGGGAAAATTATATTGAGATTTGAATAGCTGGTTGTTTTAATGCATAAAACAGAGGAAATCTGAAAAGTTGTTGATGTTTTTAATGTTTATAAATGTCGAACGTAGGTGAAGTAGAAACCGATGTGGAGTTCAGAGTTAGAGGCACACACTTGTTTGTAGGCTGTGGAGGTAACCATAATTGAAAAGTCAAAAGTGCAAAAGAGTCTTCCTTTGTTTTGCGTACGTTTGGTGATGCTTCTTTGGGTTTCGCGGGTGGCCCTACACGTGCAACACTCTAGGAAAATGCTGAATGAAGCCGCTTTCACGATCACATTCATTCTGCTTCCACTTTGCAAGGAGATTATTTTTTTTCTACGTAATGTAGTAAAATACTATGCTTTTATTTATATTTCTCTATATATGGATCGGATTTATCAACTCATATCTAATTTCATAAACAAGGATTTCAATCGACTTATATTGGGATCTCCTACATTAATTTTACAACAATTCATATCAACATTCGGAGATGAACTGTTGAGACTTTTAAGTGTATTAAGATAGTACCATTAAGTTAATAGTTCAAAATTTAATCTTGAAGTTTTTGTGAATTAATAGAGAAGATATATATATATATATATATATATATATATATATATATATATATATATATATATATATAATTATATAATTTTTTTAAGGTGTATTAACAAACCGATAATTGAGGAATAAGGGTGATTTTAAACTCTTATTTACAACCTCACAAATAACACTAATATTTGACTTATTGCTTACTAAAATACTATTAAATTAATAATTGCATGTAATATTTATTTTGAAACTTGACATACTCGTCATAATTTTATCTTTAAAAAACATTTAATGAATTAATAGAGAGAATCTTTACAATAGGAATAATCAAAATGATAAGAAACTAATATAATTAGGAAGAATCACCACTAAATGGTAATGAAAATAGAACAATTGCAAATAATTTTTGCACTCCTCTACATCAATAAGATAAACTTCTACAATATTTTTGCACATAAACAATAAATAAGAGAATAACTTTTCTCAATTAATTTTACCTAAATTGATAAGAAATCTAGAAGTTAAAGAAAGAAATAAAAAATATTATAATAAAGATAAATTTATTTTATTTCAAAAATTGATTGATTGAAAATGATTCCTAACTTCATAATATTACAAGGTATCATATTTTCAAAAAGATAAAGATTAAAAAAAATAAAGAAAAGTAGAGACGATAATGTTAAGAAAAATAGAAAATAAGAAAAATAAAGAGGATTTTACCTCATTCTATATAAAGATGAATTCACACAATTTCCACATATAGAATTTTATTTCCCATCTCATCAAAATGTAAATAAGAAATATTGTCGGTGTTTGGTAAAGCACAAGTAAAAGAAAGTTTAAGAGAAATACTTTACTGAAAACATGAGAACAAACTCATTTGTACAAGTGAAACATGCTTTTATATAATGAGAAAACACAAGTAACAAAAATAAATATAATAGAAAATTAAAATGTTAAACCTACCATAAATTGATAACAAAAAATTGAAAGATATCAAAGATATCTCTAACACCCCATTTTCAAAGTGGGCATGAAGATTATTAAAGCTCAACTTGAAAGTAGTAGGTTCGAAAAGTAATTAGATGGAGAACCTTGAGAAATTGGAGAACATTAAGAATTGGAGAACCTTGAGAAATTGGAGAGCATTGAGAAATGGGAGAACATTGAGAAATTAGAGAACCTTATGAAATTGGAGAACCTTGAGAAATTGGAGACATTTGATGCTTTTTTTTAAAGCTCCGATATAGAAGGTATTGATCAGAAAATTGTACAATCAAATCTCCATTGCTGAAAAATTGTACAATCAATTTTCGTGCTTGATAATTGTTAGCAACAAGAAAGAGATATAAAAGAATACGCACATCATTTTTTGTTTTAAGATGAAGAAATAAAGGGTAAGGAGAAGCAAAACTTGTCATGTGTAAAGTGGTGAAGAGAAGGTAATAACGGAAGATGTGGAAGGTGTATTTCATCATACTATGTTAGTGTTTGATAAAACATAAGTAAGAGGAAGTTTAAGAGAAATACTTTATTGAAAGTATGAGAACAAGTTCATTTAAAACCCATGGCGAGTTTTTCTTCCCCTAATCCTTTATTTCTTCATCTTGAAAAAAGAAACGATGTGAAAATTCTTTTATATCTCTTTCTTGTTGATAACAATTATCAACCATGGATATTAGATTGTACAATTTTCTAATCAATGCCTCTTAGATATCGAAGCTTTGAAAAAAAAAGCATCAATTTTCTTCAATTTATCAACAATGTTCTCAATTTCTTAAGGTTCTCCATTCAAATACTTTCCAAACATGTTACTTTTAAGTTGTGCTTTCATAATCTCCATGTCCATCTTAAGAGGGTTGTATAGATATCTTTGATATCTCTCAGTTTTCTGTTATGAGTTTATGTTAGATTTTATATTATAATTTTCTGTTATGAATTTCTATTATGTTATTATTATTTTTTTTATTTTCTCTTTATATACAAGCATGTTTCACTTATGTAAATGAACTTGTTCTCATATTTTCAATAAAGTATTTCTTTTAACATTTTTTTTACTTGTGTTTTATCGATGTTAGTATTTGATGAAATACAAATAAAAGAAAATTTAAGAAAAACACTTGATAAAAAATACAAACATGTAACGTAACAAGTTCGTTTACGTAAATATAAACATGATTGTATATAGAAAATAATAACGTAATTGAAAATCATAAAAGAAAATTATAGTATAAAACCTAACCTAAACTCATAATAGAAAAATGAAAGATATCAAAGATATCTCTGACAAATATAATAAGTATTGTGAGGCAATATTTTCATCATCATATAACCGAATATTTATGAAGGTGAGAGTCATCCCATACTTGCAGCAATCAATTTGGCAATACATTGGAACCAGCAAGTTGTAATTGTCAACAACCCCATTGAAATAACTTTGTATACAATTTGACTTTGGCCTCTTAAATCGGTTCAATAAATAAAGAGATATAATTGCAAAGCAACAACCTCTGACCTTATGTTCAGAAAAAAGTTGAAAGAACATTGTAGCTGTAGCAGCAGCAACAGTTATCGAAATCCTATAAATTAAATACATTATAAGGTATTTTTAACCGAGAGCATTAACTGTTACGTGATTAAATATATTTGTACAATATCTTACAAAACAAATATTTGTAATTTATCAGTAAACTAGTAAACCGATCAGGGAATAAGTTAACCCAAAGTTGTTAGGCCAGATAACTAAGTGGTATTAGTTGAAGTTGTTAAGTTAATTTATTAAATTATACGTTTTCATTTAAATCATTTGTTAAAGTTGTAAACAAATTAATTAGTAGCTAAAAGTTGTATAACTAATAAGTTAATGAAATATAATTGCCTATACAATTTTATTCTTTAACAAATAAAAGTAATTTTTTTATTTATTAACTGTAGAATCTGTAACATCCCATTTAAATAATAACCTTAATTTAAATGAAATGTCACACAAATAAAAGAGAAACAAAGCCATGGACTATAACGTTACTCCTTACAAATATCTAGAAGGAATCAGGAAAGGATTAAGGCACACCACGATGTCAGTTACAAAATGAAGTAAGAGATTGACAGTAATTCAAATAAACTCCAGACAAGACAATACATGGGCCTTAGTCCTAAATGAAAGCTGAAATCCAACCAAGAGAAGCTACGCAGCGGAATCACCGTTTTCCTGTTGACCACGAGGAGTTCTCGCATATGCTCACATCAATAAATTGATGATCATCGCAAAAAGAGAAAATCACACACATAACAATCAAACAAGCAAAGGGTAAGCTAGAGTAAACATGATTTATCATACAGTCACTTACAATTTCATAATCCAATATGCACACGTCAACCAATCATGTTATGACTTGCAAACAATACACTACGACTCATGACACGACTCGAATACATATAATTAGTCGAATTCAGCGGATGCTTGCACTTGTTGTGGTCTTTACTGCTCTACTAAGCTAATTGTTACATGTGTTTCATCCCCACGCACAAGGTTAGCCCTTAAAGTGTTTCATGCCTCTTGCTACTCTCACCACTTGAGTTAGTACGCTCTATGTGAGACTAACTGACTCTTTAGAGTGTCAGGATGCAATCCTTACCTTGAATCCTTACTAAATTATATAAATGAGGTACTACCATGAACTCCCACTAATAGGGATCATGGAATTACGTCCTGACCAACTGAGGCACCACCATGAGATCTCACCTAGAAATTCATGGAATTACACCCTAACCAATGAGGCACCACCACGAAACTATCATGGAATTACGTCCTAACCACACACAACTCATGTTCCACCAACCAAGTATGTACTATCATGCCTACCAAACTCATGCCAACTTTTATAACCAACATTCATCCATATTCCATACCAAAATCATACCAAACTCATCATATTCAACCCATGAATCATTTTATACATGCAACTTCGCTCAAAACATGCTTTAACACAATAATCCAACTAAATATGTGACATTTATCCAAGAACAAAGAAGTAATAGAACAAAACACATCCTTCCCCAGCTCCTCGCTCAAGCAAAAAGGTCTCGCTCAGACGAGAGGGTTCTCTCACTCAGGCGAGCTCCTTTTGCCTAGGCGAGAGCTCGAAAAGGGGAACAATGGCTTCCTGCGATTTCTCGCTTAGGCGAGCCCTCCTCGTCTGAGCGAGACTGCATCTCGCTCAAAACGGAGACTCATCGCTTAAGCGACAACTCGAGTAGGAAATCTTGGCGAGCCTCTATTAGTCTTGCCGAGGTGAGACGTACTTGCTTGGGCGAGAAAACAAGTGCTCACCATTGTTCTCTCGTGCAACAGTCCAATAAACACAACCTAAACAGCTCAACAAGGCATTTCATAAGCTCATAGTGGCATACAACCCATACAATCGTGAAATACCATCAAAGCAAGCATAAAAACTGAAGATCAAGCAGAACCCTAACTTCCCTTACCCGAAAAGAGCTACTAAGGGGAATCTTGAGTACCAACAAAGAAGCACCACAACTCCTCGGGCAGTTTCGCGAGCTGAAAGATTGTGGTATGGATTAAGCATGTGAACCAGGGTGAATCTTAACTGGACTACGAACAACAAACCAGAGAATAAAGGTATGAGTTGGAGGCTAACTTACATGGAGGAAGAACGATGTGGGACAAGCTTGCTACAACGTAGAGACAAACCCTAGCAAAGGTTTTGTGAAGAGAGAAAGAGAGTGTGAAAGTATTGTTTTTGCAAAAATGACAAAAGTGAGAGGGGTTTGGCTACCTTAGGGGCCTTGGACACCCTATGGGTCAGCCCTTAGGCCCATTAGGTTTTGGGACAACCCTTTAAATATTGGGGATAAAATAAGAGGACCTTATAGAACCTCTGGTAAATTTTTGTTTACCCAAACACTAGTGAAAACATCACATGTGTTTTACTATTTCTTTATTTTTTTATGATAATAAAAAATAATAAAATTATTATTATTATTAAATTAAATATAAATAATTTTTATAATTTTATTGGAAATAATTTTTATTTATTTTGTATGTAATTTTATAATTAAAAAAATAGTTAAATGTAAAAAAAATAATCAAATCAAATCAAATGATTAAATTTAAAAATACAGTTGCTTATGATAAAATTGCTAAAATAATTATTTTAATTTTAAAATATATTTAAAGAATAAATTGAAAAAAAAATGTAAACATAAAAAAAGACTTCCAATAACCAAGTGGTATTAGTTGAATTTGTTAAATTAATTTATTAATTTTTAAGTTTTTATTTAAATTATTTGTTAAAGTTGAAAACTAATTAATTAGTAGCTCAAAATTGTATAACCAATAAGTTAAGGAAATTTATACAATTTTATTCTTTAGCAAATAAAACTAATTTTTTATTTATTAAAATACTGTACAACCTCTTTTAGCTTTTTTTTTACTCAAACATGTGTTTATTTTTTTTATAATAATGAAAAATAAAAAAATTATTATTATTATTATAAAATTAAATATACATAAGTTTTATAATTTTATTATAAATAAAATGATTAAATTTTTTAAAAAATAATTAATTTAAAAATTAAAATTGATAAAATAATTATTTTAATTTTAGAAAACTGTATTTAAACGATAAATATACAAAAAAATTTAGATAAAAGAAATGGAAACCTTCATTTATACTATTGAAAACATAAACATAAACATTATGCGTATGTTCATATTTTTGTGATAAAAGTAATTAGATTATAATTATAAAAATAAATATAAAAAAAATAATTTTTATTATCTAATTATAGATAACTTTTATTTATTTTTTAGATGATTTTTATTTATTTAATTTAAAAAAAAAGGCTTAAATATCTTTTTCATCCTCATTTTCGTAGTGTTTGTTGCAGATGGTCTTCATTTTTACCAAATGTTTTAAATGATCCTCATTTTCGTAGTATTTGTTGCGGATGGTCCTCATTTTTACCAAATGTTTAAAATGGTCCTTATTTTCGCAACTCGTGTTTAATTTAGTCATTTTCTGTGATGCCGTTTAAATCAGTAACGGAGTACTATACAAGTGGTACTGTTTGTATTACATTATATTGGGGTATATTACATGTACTATACAGGTGGATTATTAACATTAGCTCTTCAATTTGGGGCAAAAATTTTCCAATTAGGTCGCGCTGCAATTAGGGATTGACGAGTATAGGCGATTTCTTCATCAATTGGGGTTAGGGTTTTCATAATTTTGTTTTGGGGTTTGTTTGTGGTTGGAATGTTGTGATATTCTCTCCACAGTTACAAATCGGGGTTAATCCCCCAATTTCTCGTTGAACCACCAACATTGTACGAATTGCTACAACACTGTTGCCTCCAACGATTACAATCAGAGGTAAAGGAAGAAGATTGGACCGTGACATGGGATTGCAGGAAGAAGAAAATTGCAACAACACAAATTGGGAATGGAGGAAGAAGATTGCAGCAACTGACCAACAATTCATTTTCAAAACCCTAGTTCACCTATTTATCCCTAAATATCTAATTACTACACCTGTACAGTACACGTAATACACCCCAGTACAATGTAATACAAACAATGCCACTTGTACAATGCCTTGTTATTGATTTAAACAGCGTCACAGAAAAGGACTAAATTAAACACGAATTGCGAAAATGAGGACCATTTTAAATATTTGGTAAAAATGAGGATCATCCGCAACAAACACTATGAAAATGAGGACCATTTTAAACATTTGGTAAAAATGAGAACCATCCGCAATAAACACTACGAAAATGAGGACGAAAAAGGTATTTAAGCCTTAAAAAAATAGTTAAATTTGAAAAAACAATTAAGTTTAAAAAATCTGTTAAATTAAAGTTGTAGCTTAAAGAAAAGAAGCGAAAAAAGTGAACACCAAATATATCTTTATATATATATATATATATATATATATATATTAATTCACACTTTCTATTTTTTATTTCTTCTAATTATTTGTTTTGGCATAAAATTCATTTGCATCACCGATATATCTTATCATAACTTTTATACAACTATGTTCAAATGATGTATGTCAATTAAATAACTTTTCTATTTCACATTTTAATATTTCTATTTTTTTCATATTTTTATTTATTGTATATTTTTTCTTTCACATGAGAACGTTCAACACTCTCAATTTAAGTGTTCAATAACATAAATATTTATTTTACTAGGTAATATAAAAAAAATATCTTCTTTACTCTATTATTATTAATTTATGTTTCATTTGAAGAACTATTTTGTTTTACTAAAACAATTTTCGTTATTTCTCAACCATCGACTATGTTGATATTTGAATACTTTTCTGAGATCTCTAAAGTATTTTTCATTTTATCATATCCTTAATTATATATTTGTTTTCCTTTGGGCGATTTCATTCAATGGTCTTTCAAATTGTTTCTAAGACACACATTTGATAATTTTGTAATATTTTTATTTTTTGTTTATTTTTCTAATGTAAAATACCATTTTGATATATTTTATATAATTATTTTTTATTTTTTAACTCATATCATATTATAATTTTATCACTATAATTGTATAAATAAATTTTATTTACTATAATATAAAATTATAATGTAATTGCCATGAATTTCTTTTTAATACTATCCAACATATATTGAAGTTCAAAATCTAAATTAAAATTTTATTATTATTAGTTTAATATTTGTTCTTTGTGTTATTTTGATCAAGTGATGTATTATAACTTTTATTAGCGTATAAAAAAAAGAGTCATTATAATTGTATAAATAAATTTTATTTACTATAATATATAATTTTATTATAATTACCATGATTTTTCTTTTATCACTATCTAATATATATTGAAGTTCAAAAGATACAATATCTATTTTATTATTATTAGTTTAATATTTGTTCTTTGCGTTATTTTGATAGAGTGATATTATAACTTTTAAACTTTTATTAGTGTATAATAAAGAGATTCATTAGAATTTAAACAAATGAAGTAAACGGACATTTAAAATATATTTTAATTTGAATATTTTTTTTCCTTTTATATTATTTTAAAACAAATTTAAATTTTATCAACTAGAATTCTTTGAATTTTGCAAATTTAATAGATGTTTTGGTTTTCATGAAATTTTATTTGGTATTCTAATTTGAAATGTATACAATTATAATATAGTTTCTTTCTAAATATTTGATATCGAAGAAACAATCTTTCTCTTAATATTGAATATTTGATAATATTATGTTTCCTTTGTCGTAATTTTTTATTATTTTATAAAAATTAATTAATTAATATTGAAATAGTAAGAAAGTGGGTACGAGTATGAGTATGAGTATAAACTCGTTACCTGGTGGGGATAAGAATGAGACAAAAGTTTGATACTTGTTGGGTTTGGGTATGGGGATGAAGATGAATTTTTTTGATGGGACAAGTATAGGATATCGAAACTCGTCTCCGCCTCGCCTCGCCCCTTTGCCATCCATAAATAGAACCATTATTAAAAGAATATTTTATTACTAATATAATTTTATTACATTAATTATAAGTTTATGTGTAACATCCAATTTAATAATTGTTATGTACTAAACAAAATATCATCTAATGATAACACAAAACAGATAGTAGAAGGAGGTCAATATAGAGTATTAATACAGTCATTTCAAAACAACCATAATAATAAAAATTGTATTTACAAGACCACTAGAAATAGAGTTAAAAGATTTTCAACTCTAATCAAAACATAAGCCAACACTATACACCACTAGAGCCTACTTTGTTGTCTCACTGCCATCCATGAGAGGAGTACCTCACCTGCATCTTCCTCTGCTCACACAACTAAGGGATCATTGCAAAAGAAGTAACCAAGCACAAACACACATAACAACAAAAGGGTAAGCTAATGTGAATAAAAGGGTTCATACAATTAATTCATAATCATGTTATCAACTTCAAACCATAGCATAATAATTAAATTAATCCAACACTAATAGACAGTCAACGCTAGACTCAATTATCCGAATATATACAAGTGGAATCAGACCTCTTGGTGGTTCGCACCTGTGTGTGGTTTCCAAACTTTGCAGAGTTTGGCCTCAAGGGGTTATTATCCAATCACTCACAAGGTAAGACCCCTTTACGTCTAGGACTTGTTCAAGTCCAATGACTATGACTTCCTGCTACTCCTCACGACATAATCCATTTTGCTCTATAAGAGCATGAATGATTATTGGAGTTTCAGGATACCACTGATAGCGGGTTCTTATGCCCTTACATACACTAATATCATAGCCTTTAGAATTTCTCCTTGAAATTCTCTCATCAACAACATCTCTCGTATTCACAATCACATAATTAATTCACATTTAGTATCAAACACCATCCCATCAATGCTCATTCACATAATGCATGCTTTAGAAATAGATTTCTCATTCATTCACAACTTCAACAAAAACTAAAGACCATACTGCATAAATGTTCTCTCGCTTAGGAGAGCCATTCTCACCTGAGCAACGTTTAAAACAAAGAGCAATCAGAAACTCTACAAGTTCTCACTTGGGCTAGACTTTCTCGCTTAGGCGAGACTGCTCTTACTCAAGCGACAAGTCCTTACCTAGGCGACAACTCGAGCACGGACAAAGATGAGTTTTTGCTATTCTCGCTCAGGTGAGAGCTGCTCACTTGGGCGAGAACAACAAATTCTCAACCTGTTCCCACATGCAACCTAGAAAAATCTTGCATAAACCTCATTGAAAACCATTCTCATACAATTCAAGCTTCAACCCAACACACTAACATACAATCAAGACTAGCAAAAGTAGTTCTTTTGCGAATTTAAAGAAAACAATTTAGCTTCCCTTACCTCTACTGAAACTGGGCTTGGTGAGAAGCAACCCCAAAACGGAAAGGGGTACTGAAACCCCAACTCAACCCACGAAGAATTTAATACTAGGACACAAGGAAAGAATGGGTCTCTGATCAATCTTAGAACAAAGGCAGAGTCTTAGAACTGAAAACAAAAAGGAGATATAAAACGGGAATGTTGACTTACTCGGAGGAAGCAAGCAAAAAGTTGGATCAATAGAGGGCTCTGTGGGGGCCTCACCTCCAAAATCTGATTGCAAGAAAAGAAAGGTTACAAATGGAAAACAAGAGGAGTAATCTATTTGAGAGAGGGCTGATAGAAAGTAGTATGGCAGCAAAGGGTGTTTTGAAGGGGAACTAACTTGAGCCTTCTTACTTAGGCACACAAGGTGAAATAATAAAAGAAAAGGGGGCTCACATTATGTTTGAGAACAAAATTTAATTAAATTATTATTAGTATATGTTAATTTTTATTGTTATTAAAAATGATAGTTAATGAGTTAAAACATTTATTTAGTAAATTATAATTTTGTTTATAAAGAAGAGAATGATTAGTTATTTTTATTCTCTTATAATTCCATTTTCTTCTTTTATCTTTTTGTCTTTTTATGACTACTCTTACCTCTCCTTACTTTCTTCTCTTCTAAGACTCATATTTTTAGTGTCTTGGCAAATTACATCTCTTCAATCTCATCTTTCCCGTGTGTACCAATTTTTCATCCTCATGTCTAGTTACTATGTTTTTTCTTTCTATTTGTGTTGTTGTAGTTTTTATTCTTTTTTGGATTTGTATTAAAATTAGAAATGTGTTTCTTTTGTCCACTTTTGTTTTTCAATACTTTTAGATTAGGGGTTAGCATTTTGGTGGATAATAGATTAATTGGAGCATAATTCAAAGTTGGATTTTCTATAGAAAGATAATTCATGTTGAAGAAAAAAAAAAGACTTACTATCAAGTTGAGAAAAACCTACGTTTTGTGAAAAACGTATTAGACGCAAAAAGAAACAATTTGATGAAAACATTGAGAATGAAATTGTAAAATCTCTTCAAGAATCGTTTAGCATTGATTACTTTTTGTATATAGTAGATAAATAAATTACCACACTTCAGAACAAATTTGAACAATTTAAAATATATGAAGATATTTTTTGTTTTTTGTGTAGTGTTAAAAAATTAAAGTCACTAGATTGTACATTTTTACAAAAAAATGCTTAAACCTTGAAATATCTTTAAAACATGATAATTTGTTGGATAGCGATGAATTTAATTTATTTTCATAATTAAATATCTTAAGAGAAATTATAGATTTGGAAAATGATAAATCAATTGACATTCTTAATTATATAAAAAGATTATATTCTTTTCCAAATGCATATATAACTTTTAGAATAATGTTAACAATTCAAGTACTCTCTAAGAAAGATTAAATAAATTAGTCTTATTATCTATTGAAGAAGAAATGTTAAATGAAATTAATTATGACAATTTAATAAATAATTTTGTATAAAAAAAGCTTGAAAAATAAATTTTAAATAAAAGACCTCATTTTTTAAATTTACTATAGGCCTCCTAAACTCTTGAGTCGTCCCTAACTAGGACTTATTAAGAATCTTTAAAATATAAAAATATTTACTATAGAATAATATATATATTTGTCATATATTTAAATGAATTTTGAAAAATATTATAATATCATTTTGTTAATGGTGATTTCTATTGTGCTTCTTCAAAGTGTGTTTTAAAAATATCCTTATGTGTCTTCATTTTGTTGGCTACCATTTCAAATTATTTTACACATCATTCTATTTTTTTTCTTATTTATCTTTAATAAGAATATAAGTCTAATTTGCCCTCTAAGCTACATTAAAACTGATAAGTATCTAGTATTAGTAAAGTTGTATATCATTCAAACACTTATCGTGTATAAATTTAATGTAAAAGTCACTAAAACAACCCCTTTTGCATTAAAATACAAAATGATAAGAGAGAAGAAGTAATAAAAAGGGAAATTTAATGTATTTATACTGATTTTGTAAGAAAAATGAAGGAAATTAAGATGTTGGTGCTAAGCCTCAAATTTGCAGCTTAACAAGAAGAGATGAAATACGAAAATTCAGAATATAAGCATGCAGTTGAGCAACAATATTGGCATTGAGCCACGTTTTATGAAACCTTCACTACAAGGAAACCTTGAGCTCCAGAATAGCGGCTGAGCATCAAAAGAAAAACCTCATAGGAGGCTCCATGGCTGATCACCAAGGTGACTGCCTAAGCTTGGAGGCAAACCCATTCATGAAGGAAACCTCCATGGCTAGCCTACTTTGATTACAGCTAGAGCAACAGTCAGAATTCTATAAATACAAAGCATATCTCTATTATTTTCGTGTTGATCTTGTGAATCATCCTAGAGAGAGAAACTTCATAGTTAGCTTAGATTTATATTGTTTATCTTTTCTAAGCTATATAAGGAGGAAACTTACTCCATGTTCTTGTTGTATACATCATTATGAGCAACTAACTTCTTCCTCAGTTGGGATTGGATGTAACTCTTAAACTTTGTACTCCACTTGGTTTGATATATATTATGTTCTTGTTTTACATGTAGGTTATTTGATTTGCTTTCTTTGATTTGATGACTTGATCACTCATCATACTTCATCAGTACTAGACAGCAACAACAATTGGTCTAGTATTTAGATCCAATCAAACCTCTTACTACTTGGCATATATCAGACATGGATATGCAACTTTAGTTGGTTTAAAGAGTCTTGTTCTTAATGCAAGGGTTCCTACACTTGAATGGGGACATGCTGCGTATGACTTTAAGTTCTAATTCTACAAGCATGATGTTAGAATTACAATTAAGAGTACTTCAAGGAACATTAAGATAAAGAAAGTAATTATTGATAATAAAGGGTAGTGCAATTGAGTGAAAGAAGCTAAGTTTAATCCCAACCACTTAATCAACATCACTTATCTTTATTTATATTCAAACGTGTTTTCAAACTACCAAAACTAATCCTTGTTACTGTTTTATTACCAAAATTAAAGTAGATTATATATTACTACTTTATCGTACCAAATCCATGTGGATACGACCTTGTTGTGCTACAATTGACCTAGTGCATTTGTTGGATAATTTACAGACCCTCAACTTCTTCTTAACAAAAACCCTTGTACATCTCTACATCTTTGTCGATGCACCTACCATGGTAGTGCAAGTATTGAAATGGGTAATTAGCCAAGAAGGTGAGGTGTGAATTGGCTTTATAAAACTTTGATTACTTTTGAAAACTTAAAACATCTTTAAATTGAATCAGATAAACCACGAAATCAGAATGCAACTATTATTGGATTGTTCACTTTCAATCGATTAAAAACATGGATAAAGGTTGATTTAATTAAACAATTAATAGTGCAATGTAAATCAATATATCAAAATATTAGAATAATTGATTGAAATACTAGGAATTTTGGAGAATTTCGAAATTGCAGATTAACTAAAAAACAACTTGAAAGACTTATCAAGATTGATTAAAATAAATAATACAGATATGAGCCAAGCCTCAGGTTGTGCCAAAACACTTAAGAATGTTGACACGTGAAGCCTGAATGGTGTGTTTTGATGAAGCTTTATTGAACTAACTTGAAGCCATTAATTTGGAATCATGCTCCATTGATGAAGTTATGAAGATTTGATGGTATTCATGTTGAACAAGCCTTGAACGCGTGCCCTCCACATGAATCAATTATTGGGAAAGAATGCTTGATGTTTATAATTCACATTGTACACCTTGTAGCATTAGTTTGATGTATTTGGTCTTTATTGTGTTTTTTAATATTTTTCAACAGGTTAAAATGTATCTTTTAATTTGTTGAATGAATTTTCAACAGGTTAAAAGGTTAGCTACAATAGTCTTAAATTGTGACTTATTCAATTAGTTGATTTATTTTTTAATCGACTAATTTCACTTAAGTTAAGTGAAATCAATTGATTGATTTGAAAATTAACTTGTTGAATTTCGTAACAATTTGACTATAACTATTGTGATTTTCGAAAGAGAGGTAGCAAGACATTTTTTAGCACGAAACTGTTCTGGAAACCTGGGAATTCTCTCTCTTTCGTTATCATAGTGATTACAGCTGATGAAGATTGGTCTTGGATCAATTATTAGAGTTTTTTGCTTGTGTTTGGAGCTTGGAGAAGGTGTTTGTGGTAGGCAGGGCTATGCTACCACTGAGGTTTGATCTTTCTCAAGCTTTACGCGTGTGCCTAGTGGTTTTCCAGGTCTGTAAGAGGTGTCTTGTTGTACTATTGTGATTGTTGTATGATTCAAGAGTCTTTTGTGTGTATTTTGCTTATTTTGAAAGTGTAAGAGTGTAAACTTTGTAAATCTTTTGAAATAGTGCAAAATTAGGCTCGGGTTGCCTTGACAAACTGGATGTAGCTCAAGTTTGAGTGAACCAATATAAAACTCTTGTACATAAATCTTTTCTCTAACCCTTTTCTCTTGCATTATCATTCAAAGTTTAAAGAATTTGAATTTAAATCATCTTTTTTATATTCTTGAGTGTTTTGGTGGCATCTATAGCATTGAGCATATAACTCATTGGAACCTATCTTGATTGATCTCTTACATTGTTCTTGCTTTAAATCACAAATATGCATTTCTATATTTTTCCCAGTATTTTAGTCGACTATTTTTCTAATTCAATCGATTGATTATACCAGTATATTTGTCTAGTAAAATCAATCAACTAACTTTGTTTTTGATCAGTGGAAAGTATATTATCCATAGGTGTTTGCATCCAAACTTGGTCATCGAAATTGATTCAATAAACAAATTTAAACCTTCACAAGACATCATATTTTTAACTAGTCAATTCAACCCCCCTTCTTGGCATTTCAACAATTTCAAAACTTACAAATAACATATACAAGATTGTTCGATTCAAATTTCTTAAAACTTTAAAACACAAATAAAGAGAGAAGAGATGGAGTCAAACACAAGGACACAATTTTTTTATATTGGTTCACTCAAATCTGAGCTAAATCTTGTCAAGGTAACCTGAGCTTGACTTGTACTATTTCAAAAGATGTAGACAAAATTACACTTTCAAAATAAGCAAAAACACAACCAAGACTCTTGAATCCCACAAGACTCTCAACAAGTGTTGACATGAGAAGCCAAGGTGGTTTGCTTCTTGAAGATTTGATGAAGATTGAATGAAGCTCTTTTGAACTATCTTGAAGCTATAAACATTGGAATGAAGTCTACATTGATGAAGGAAAGGAGATTTGATGATATCCATGGTGATCAAGGCTAGAATGTATGCTCTCCATGTACTTACATCATTAAGAAAGTGTGCTTGTAGTTTGTAATTCATGTTGTAGACCTTAAAGCATTAATTAGATGTAGTTTGGTCTTTGGTGTGTTTTTTAATCTGTTGAATGGTTTTCCAACAGGTTAAAATATCTCTTTTAATCTGTTGAATGGCTTTTTAACAGGTTAAAAGGTTGGCTGCAGTAGTCTTAAACTGCAACAAATTCAATCAATTGATTTAATTTTTAATCGACTGATTTCACTTAAGTTAAGTGAAATCAACCGATTGATTTGAAAATCAACCTGTTGAATTTCGTAACATTTTGACTATAAAAGTTGTGATTTTTGAAAGAGAGGTATGTTGATCATTTTAGAGCACGAATTGGTTCTGGAAACTTTTGGAAACTCTCTCCTTCGTGATCATAGGTGTTGCAGCTGTTGAAGATTGATCTTGGATCAATTCTTGAAGCTTTTGGCTTGGTTTGAAGCTTGGAGAAAGTGGTTTGCGGTAGGCAAGACTGTGCTACCACTAAGGTTTGATCTTTCTCAAGCTTTGTGTGTGTGCCTGGTGGTTTTCCAGGTCTGCAAGAGAGTTCTTGCTGTGCTGGTGTGATTCTTGTGTGATTCAAGAGTCTTTTATGGTGTTTTTGCATATTTTGGAAGTGTAAGGGTGAATTCTTTGTAAAACTTTTGAAATAGTGCAAAGTCAAGCTAAGGTTGCCTTGACAAACTGGATGTAGCTCAAGTTTGAGTGAACCAGTATAAAAATTCGTGGTGTCATCTCTTCTCTAACCTTTCTCTCTTGCATTTTCATTTTAAAGTTTCAAGAACTTGTGCTTTAATAATCTTTTTCATGTTCTTGCATGTTTTCATAGCATCTGAAGCATTGAGCATGTATAATCATTTGGAACTGATCTTGATCATTCTTGAGCATTGTTTCTGGTTTAAAATTCAAATTCATATTTCTGCATTTTTCCCAGTATTTCAGTCGACTGTTTTTCAATTTCAATCGATTGATTATACCAAAACAGAATCTGTTTAGTAAAATCAATCTGTTAACTCTATTTTTGATCGATTGAAAGTGTATAGTTCAGTACTGTTTGCATCCTAACTTGGTGATCTATTTGATTCAATTAAAGGAGGTTTTTAGCTTGCAAAAATAGCCTAAAGTTTTAACTAGCCAATTCAACCCTCCCCTTCTTGGCTTTTCAACCATTTCAAAACTAACAACAAGCACAACAAGATCACACTTGTAGACCTGGAAAACCACAAGGCAACACCCAGAAACCTGAGAAAGATCAAACCTGAGTGAATGCTCTCTTTAGTCAACCGAACTTCTTTCTCCAAGTTCTTAAACCAAGAAAAATTGCTCCAAGATGATCAAAGATTTTTTACCAATAGTTGCACTTTTGTATGATCTAGAGAGAGAGTTTTATTCAGAATTTAGAATGATTTTGCACTCAAAATGACATGTGTTGCCTCTCTCTGAAAAACTAGAACTTATAGTCAATCTATTAGCATATTCAACAGGTTTATTTTTCATTCAATCTGTTGATTTCACTAACTTAATTGAAATTAGCTGATTAAAAAATAATTCAACTTTTTGAATATGTAACTGATAGAACTATTGCAACAAACATTTAACTTGTTAAAAACTCATTCAACAAGTTCAAAGACACCAACCAAACCCTAGACATATATACAATGCAAAATGGTCTACATTATGAGCACCAATCTTTAAGCTTTGTGTTCTTCATGTGAAACTCAAATTCAACACACACTCCAAGCTTGATCGACACTTGAATCTTAAAGTCTTCACATCTTGATCAATTTATCATAGCTTCACCATGTCCCAATTCAATGGCTTCATATATCTTCATCAAATCTTCAAGCATTAAATCATTAAATCATTTGTGCTAACATGTAAAATGCCAATAGAGTCTTCATCGTCACTACCCGCATGAGGACATGTGTTAATTTAGGAGGCAAAGCAATCTCTTAAGCCACTAAACCACTCCTATGCAGAATATGATATGGTACAATGAACTTAGAAAACAACTTCTTCGACCAAATAACTCTTCCCACATTAGTGTAGGAGTCACCTTAGAAAATACATGATCTCTAGTTGCAAACTCTAAAGGTCTTCTTATGAGATCAACAAAGGACTTATATTTTCTCTATTGATGAATGTTTGGCAAGTGAACCAATCGTTAACGTAGTAATAAAATATCGTCCTCTAGGATTGACTTATTGAATACTAGATTCCTAATTGACGTAATTTTTAGCAAATGCGAAACAATAGAATTGCAAGCATAAAATTTATAACAAAAACTTTAATCAATAGAAGAATCGTTAGAGGATTGATTTTGTACTTTTTCCTATAGAATTCTACTCCTTTTCAATCGATGCAAGCAATGTAATAATCCACTTGACTTTACTGAGAGCTGTTTTACCCCCTAGTGATTTTGAATGATGATCAAGAAATATATGATGATCAAGCAAGAATGAAGACAAAATGTTTAAATGTTTAATGTTATCTTGTAAAATAAAATAAGTGTGTTATAGAATAGTTTTTCTTAAACTTAGAATCAGCAACATAACCCTTGTCTCTCTAAGGTTTCTTGTTTTTGGAAAAACTGTAGTGATAATCGATTATCAATAATGATAATTGATTATCTATGCAAAACTTTTATTTTTTGAAATCCTACTGGAATAATCGATTATCTCCTGAAATAATCGATTATCCCGTTGAAAATTTGTTTTCAGAAAACCTACTGGAATAATCGATTATCCTTAGGAGTTGGAACATGACGTTTCAGTTTTTAACCTAATTTTCGAAAACCCTATTTAAGGAACAATAGTTCAACTTCGAAAATACCTTTCTGAGAAGCTAGAGTGTTGGTGTTGTGACTACAAAGAGAGTTCTCTAAGTGTTCTCAAAAGAGCTTTGAAAAACCTAGTGCGAGTAGAGCGATAACTTTTCCTAAGAGGGTTTCTAGGAGATTGAGTGTTGTTGTGGTTGCTAGGAAAGCTAGGTCAAGTTCTCTGTGTGATTCAGAGAAAGGTTGTTCATCTCTTGCGGCTTCAAGATAGGTGTTTTCTTCCCCTTTATCTTGTTATCTGATTGTAATATCATATTTTTTACAGATTGATTTAATCTCTTTATTTGAAGAGATTAACAATTGGACATAGGATCTTTTGATCTGAACCAGTATAAATATCTGTGTCATTTCCTCTTCTCTATCTCTTTACTTTATCTACTATTGTTTTTAAAGGAATTGATATTTAAATTAATCGGTAAAATTTCGGAAAAATTTTAAAAATTAATTTTAATACTAAAAAGCAATTCACCCCCGCTTAGTTTTATTCCAAACGCCAAACATTCCGCTAGCGATACCAACAATTGGTATCAGAGTTTGCTTTGATAGTTTTTCAAAATTTTCGAAAATGGTTGGACAAAATCAAACCTTTGTTAATGGTGAAAATTGTCCTTTATGGAAAGTTAGGATGCAAATTTTTCTGGAATCTGTTGATAGAGGTATTTGGGATGCAGTGTTAAATGGACCATTTATGCTTGTTAATGTTGTTAATGATGTGGATGAACCAAAGCCATTTTCAGAATGGATTGTAGATGAAAATAGACGAGCTCAATACAATGTAAAGGCTAGAAATATTATTTCATCTGCTTTAACCCTTGATGAGTTTTACAAGATCCAAGTCTGCACTAGTGCACGTGATATGTGGGAAATTTTGCGAGTGACTCCTTAATCCAAGAATATGAAATGTTTTGTATGCAACAAGGAGAAACCATCTATGACGTGTAGAAACGATTCACACACATCGTCAATCATCTCACGGGTCTAGGTAAAAATTTTGACATTGATGAATTGAATATAAAAATTATTAAATCCTTGAACAGGACTTGGCAGCCAAAGGTGACGGCCATCACGGAGTCACAAAATCTTGCAACAATGACGATGGCGGCTCTATTTGGAAAGCTAAGAGAGCACGAGCTTGAACTGGGTAGACTAAATGAAGAAGAAGATCTTGGAAGAAAGAAAAATATTGCCTTTAAATGTGAAGTTATCAAAGGCAAAAAGCAAAAAGAAGAAGAAGACTCTAATGATGATGAGAATCTGAGTCTGATGATTAAGAAGTTTACAAAATTCATGTAGGCCAAAGGTAAAAATCAATTCAAGAGCAATAAGAAGGAAAATCAAGGATCATCCTCGAACTTCAAGTGCTATGGATGTGGAGAAACTAGACATGTCCAAATTCAAAGAAGAGTGAAGAAAAGAAGGGCATAAATTTTTTTAAGAAAAAGGCATACATAGCATGGGATGATAATGTCTCAAGCACATCAAATTCTAGTAATTCTAATAATGAAGAAGCAAATCTCTGTTTGATGGCTAATCATGATGACTCTGACAATGAGGTAAGTTCTACTTGCAATGAAAATGATTATGATGACCTTTATGATGCATTTCAACAATTACTTGTTAAATCTAGTAAATTAGATATTGCTCACAGAAAATTAAAATCTGATTTTAAGGATTTGCAAAGTAAGTTTGAAAAATCTCTCTTGAAGAAGAAATTTTGAAAAATAAAATTTCAACCTTAGAAAACAAAGAAAAAGAAATTGTTGAATGTACTTCCTGTAAAAGTTACATAGTGTAAAATAAGCTTTTTATACCGGTTAAAAAAGGCTTTTTATACCGGTTCTAGCATCGGTATAGATGCAGGTGGTATAGAAAGTTTGATCTTTCTACATCGGTTCCATGACAGGTATAAAAATTATTTTTTATACCATTTCTAAAACCGGTATAGAAAGTCCTCTTGAAAATGGAAGGTTATGTAAGAAAAAATGACTTACTATACCGATTATAGTTTTAACCGGTATAAAAAGTTACACATTTTACACCAAGTATGACCTCAACCGGTATAAAAAGTGATTTATTATTTTTTTTTGAAACATTCGTTTATGCTTCTTACCTCATAGCAAACCTGTATATAATTACCCAAAACATCCAGAAAACAAATCTCATTCAATCTAATATTTACATGAAATAGAATCTAATGTTTATATGAAATATAATACTACTCCACAGTGAATTACTATATAAGTCATGAAATACCTAACATCATCTTATATACTGTATATAATTATTCAAAACATCCAGAAAACAAATCTCATTCAATCTAATATTTACGTGAAATAGAATCTAATATTTATATGAAATATAATACTACTCCAAAACGAATTACTATATAAGTCATAAAACACCTAACATCATTTTATATAAACACTCAAAAGAAACGAAGCCCACTGCTCACGAACTTCCTTCAAGACTCCTTGATCCATTGGAGATGTGTCATTGAAAATCTACACAATGAATAGTTGAGTCAACAATCTTTTAGTGATAAATACTTAAGATGTGATTTATAAATTGTACATATTACCATATCCCATGAGTCAACAATGTTTGCGGATATGATTCTATGCATGTGCCTCATGGTATAATATCCACACTCATAGCTTCCCGGTTGACATGAGCACTACAAGTTAAATTCATATAATATCATAAATTTGATAATTGTATTTCAACAGTTTGAAGATTAACTACTCATATTATCCATTATTATCCGGAACATTCATATTTGCAAATTCAAGAAATTCTTCTACTCCATTCTCATATTCATTTGTTGTGCGTAAAAAATTTATCCAACTCCGATCCATTGTTGTGTGTATAAATTATAACCACTGCTTTTGGTTAGAGCTCAGAAACAGCCAAACACGTAGTCCAATCTGTGAACTCAACACTAGCACCATTTAATATAACATAACAACTCATTTGACTTTCGAACAGTTCACACAAAGGAATTCTAAGCAACAAAAATTCTATGAGCACAAGCTATATAACTCACTAATGAAGATAGAACAAAAGAATCTCTCAAACAGTTCAACAACAGTTTTTATTGATAGTAGACATCATAATTCCACAACTAAAATTTAGTTAAGATGCAAGAATTTGGAGATACTAATTTATGCAACTGAAATTAATTTTATAGTAGATAAAAATTAACCTCAATCTTAAAAATATAGATGCTAAAGAGGGTTATATGGAGATAAGGAAGGACAAAATTGGCACACTGGATATTTTTTTATTCTTATGACTCAGGGTCTTAAAGACTCTCAATCTTATCTTTTTTGTGTCATCTGCATATTTCAATGGAAAAATCTTCCTATGACCCAAGTCATAATATTATGATCTAATATATGAGCTCAGCAATGATAATGTATTTAGTGAGTCAATTTTTTACTACAAAAATTAAAGAGAGTAAGTAAATTCTCACCCAACAAGCTTTACTGAACATTATTTTATATGATATTCTTCTATTGTAAGAGATTAAAAGAATAAGTTATTAACCTGAAAAAACAGTCAATAAATAATTTATATAAAAAATTAGAACGATTTAATATCCTCTTAGATCTTTGAACTAAAAATATGATTATTCTATTAATTTTAGGAAGATATTATGATTCAATAAAATTTACTTATAGGAGAAGTTGAAATATAAATATTAAAAATAAAAATTATAACAATGAAAAAAATATTTAATAAAATTTAATCCCAACAATAATCACGTATTTTCATCAAATGTAATTTATTTTAAGTTACTATATTAACCCATTTCTTCTTTCATATTAAATATAATATAGAAGTTACTATAGCTCTTAGTAGTATTTCACGACTATACACTCTTAATTTAAAATTACTCATAACAATGGTTTCCTTGTTAGAAAATCAACCGTAACTACTTCCATAGTAAATTAATTAAAAAATAAGCATTGTAAAATCAGATACCATAATGTGATCGTGACCTATGATTTGATCCCTAACAAAGAAATTCAAAACTATAAAAACATAAAATTAACAACCATATCTAGGTTCAAGAGTTCGGCTCAAATCTTAAAAACATAAAAAGGAAGCAAACACTAATTAAATCAATAAAAAAAAGAAAATCAATCCAATTCTCATTTAAAACTCCGGTTAAAGAAGCTAACAATACTTTATTGTTTTCACACTTCACTGAAAAATCTCAGAAATTTCACTTGTTAGTTTTAATACCACCCAACAACAACCCAGAAAACTCAAAAACCACATGCACACATATTGGTATACGATGCTAGAATGAAGTAAGGACCGACAAACTGGATGGATTTTCAACACAGAATAGCAAGTGATGTGACTTACAAACTGGATTCCAGTGTCATTGAGAATTCCAATTCCAGCAGAAGCAAAGTTGGCACCGACAAGCAATCTTTCCCCGTTGAGCTCGGGATCTAAATATGGCAATGTGGATTCGCGGCGCCAATAGCTTCACCTACACATAAATAAAATATCAGAACAATAACTAGTACATTATATTATACATGTACACACACAAACACAGTACTAGTACTAGTAAGATTGAAGCAATAATTAAGAAAAAGAAGTTTAAAAACGAAACTGATGAAGTCAGGAATGTTCCGGCCATTAGAGAAACGGCCAGTGGCTCTTCCAGTTGGGTAATCAATGCCATAAGGAGGAGAATCAACACGATTCTCTAATTAATTATGTGGGGCGTTCAAATTAATTAATGCTTGTGAAAGGAAAAAGGGACATACAAATATCATTCCTTACAAAAAAAATGCTTCTACAAGAGCTCCCAGATCCTTGTTCAGATATGCTTTTAAAGCTAACAACAACCCTGCCATATTAAAAAGTTAATGAAGTAAAGCTTCAGAATTTCTCATAACAAGCTTCCTATGATTATAATGCAATCATAAAAAATGTGGAATCTGTTTGCATGTTAAATTTAACAAGATTGGAAATATCAATTAAAAAATGCACCAACCAACAGAGGAAGAATGCAACCCATTCAAAAAGAAAGTCAAGATATCAGATGCAAACATTTCACTTCTAACTGAAGCAAATTTTAAAACCACGAAGGTATGCACCATCCATCCATATATAGAGATATAGGTTTTTTCACAATTAGTTGACTAATTTTAATAATAACAATGAAAGCACTATAGAATGCTTTTCATCTAGCCTATATTGTCTTCAGAAATTTTTAATCCTAAACTGCTTCTAAAATGAGAAATATGACCTAATTAGAAAATGATAGCCAAAGGTCTTGTGCATCCATTTAAATAACGCAGAATTTGCTTCAGCACAGGCAACCAACTGGTGTCTAGGGAGAACATGAGAGTATGAATAAAAAGAGATAACAAGACCACCTAAGTCCAGCACACCAACAACATCAAAGTGGCAAAGAGAGATTTTGTTAAATGTTTGAGAAAATCTGACAGGGACTTGGGTATTATGGGGTGCCTCAGTCCTTGACGAAATAATTAAGTGACTTGGATTTGGTTCTCACCCTTGACGGCTAGATTTTAAGGGAGGGTTCTCCTAGTGTTTGGGTGGTTATCGGTTTGGTTGCCAGTGTCTTAGAAAGGACTGCCTTGGAAGGTTTGACCAAAAAGACCGAGTGAAGTGCTGCAGAGTGTGGGACCTAAATTTGGCAATCCATATATGACACTTCTTATTGTGCCTAACTTTGGCGCCACCATGTTTCTAAAGTGAATTTCTGATCTGTGGAAGGTTACAGTCGTGAATGGTCAAAATCTCAAATGAAAACTTTAGCTCGTATAATTTCCATCAATTTTCAAATTTAACTTTATAAAATTGATCTCACACTTACAAATAATTTCCGGTAGTTCTTTCCCCCATTTTCATCATAAACGAAATCAATTTGGTCCCTGCTAAATATATTAACATTAAAAAAAAGGAGCATCTAGATGTGTTCCCAATGAATATTAAGAAGACAATCAGTAGAGTTGAGTATCTGTAGGAGCTTTGACTAGAATATGACAAAGCATCTGTAGAGGATGACTTATAGGAAAAAAACACATAAAGAAGCATCTACTTTTTATATAGAGCACTGATATACTCCACAAAAGGTAATCCCATTTGAATTAAGTAGGACCACTACGGCAACAAAGCTATCCCTTTTAGTATTTAATGCAGTTGCATATGTAGGACACAAATTTGAGACTATCGGTTAAGTTAGAACATCCCCGTGCTAGTTGATTTACATCCTTGGTGGTAAAAGAAAATTATTGTATAAAGAAAAACTCAATTAACTAACTAACAATGGTGTTAAAATAATGTAGTTGTTTTGAAAATACTTAAGTTTAAGCCGAGGCACTGATTTGAGAATAAAAGTACTTTGGTCATGAAATTGAAAGGAAACTACAAGGCCCAAAATTTGGATTTAACCTTTGAATTTTATTTAACAAAGGATAACATCTTACTCTGTGTGGGATAAACATAGGTACCGATGTGAGGTGAGACTGAATATTTACCTACATTTCTTTATATAAAATTGAAATAATTTACCTTTCCTCAAATTCCCCAAAATTCCTCTATTCACCTCAAAACCCACTTTTCCTTTCATCACCCATTTCTTTGCCACTGCATGCATGATATAACATAACATGGCTAATTAGTGAAATAACTGATAAAACTGATGCAGATAGGATTCCCTGGTCATAAAAGAATCAAATTGCTTCCATTAAGGATTATTATGAAATGTCAACAATTCAAGTGAGATGCTTATTTCTGACAATTAAAGCCTATAAATCAGCCAGTCCAAGATTGGGTTGGGTCAAAACCACATATAGCTAACCATATTCAATGTCGATATAATAAATTTGTAAACAGAGGATATGCACATTTGCAAGATCCAAAGATAATTAACATAACTCCTGATGATGTCTGTACATTATAGAATAAGTAGCAAAATAGCTGACCATTAACGCGTGAGCATGTCAGCAAGGCCAAAATGGTCGGCACATCATAATTCAAATCTAAATATAACTAACAGAGCAAGGGTAACTTAAGTACAAATATAGTTAGTATTGTTTCTAACAGTGCAGGGGAGAGAAAAAGGCATATACAGGTATCCAACCAATGGCTCAGATAACATTAGCATTAATATAAAATTGAATAGAGAAAATAAACAATATTCACAATATCATTACTGACTTAAGTTGAGCCACAAGACATACCAAATTAGAACAGACAAAAACTATCTGCTTCTCCAGTAGAGCTCCTGCAAAGAATGCTAACACCTGCAGAATAGACATAAAACCATTCAAACCAACATGTAGCTGTAAAAGTCCTGGACAAACATTATACAAATTCTACACACAAATCAATACATTTCAACTTTGGGGCTCAATGGATCAGCAATATTTTAATGCCATCTAGGCTTACTTGTTTAATTAGTTGTTCCTGCAAAAGAACAACTACCAATTTCACTCATTCAACAAAACAACAGTAATGTGTGGTTAGGGTTCAAATGCTGACCTTTAGATGGAGAAAGTGTACAAGAGATGGACAATGAGGGCGACACAGACTAGGAGTGACTTCGTAGGCGACTTCGCACAGTGATGCTAGCAGACGAAGAGCGCAGAAACAACACGCGACGGTGACGAGGCAACTTCGCATGGTGACTGCAGCGACTTCGCACGGTGCGACGACTTCGTAGACTCTTCGCACAGTGACGGTGAAGGTTGGGAAGTGGGAGCGACAAAATGAACTATGTTCGAAACGAGGAATGTGTTAAGGAAAATGAATGAACGAAATAAATGGGATACGAGAAACATTCTTTGCCGGTTAAAGTTCAACGAGTATAATATCTTTTTAAAAATTAAAAATAATATATATACACGAAATTTATACCAATTTTAGCTATAACTGGTATAAAAAGTTTTTTTCGATATTGCAAAAATGCCACCGCATTAATTTTTATACCGGTTGAAAGTATAATTGGCATAAAAGATCTCACATGATTTACAAAATTGTCATCCGTCTCTTGTTTTATACCTGGTGGATTTGAACAGGTATAATAATGTAGGTATAAAAAGCTTATTTTGCACTAGTGCATGTTTGATATATGTATTTTGGAAAAAACATCTTGAAGATGCATTAGCAAATAAAAATTCTGAAAAACTTGCTTTTAAGAAAACTCCAAATAAGAACAAGCATGCTCATAATTATAATAAGAAAAATAAAACTAAAATAACTCGTAGAGTTTGGGTAGAAAAAGGAACTTCTTGTTCTATGAATGCATGTGCATGTACTGCTACTTGTTTTTTAATTGCATGAAAAAGGGTCATACTTCAAATAAGTCCAACATTAAACATTTTGGTGTTCCAAATGAGAAGTATCACTGGGTGCCTGTTGATAGGTAGATATTCTTTTTCTAACCCCAAGGACCCAAACAAGTTTTTGGGGACCTAAATAAATTGTTTCCTTATTTTGCAAATGACTTCTAAATCTAGGAAACCAATGTGGTATCTTGATAGTGGTTGTTCAAGGCACATGACTGGAGATAAAAGGAAGTTTAAGAACTTTAAAAGAAAGGAACAAAGATTTGTTACATATGAGGATAACAACAAGGGAAAAATACTTGGAACGGGTGATGTTGGTGGAGGAAATACTTCGGAGATCAAGGATGTGCTATTTGTGGGAGGACTAAAGCACAACTTTCTCAGCATAAGTCAAATGTGTGATAAAGGTCTCAAAGTCATCTTTGAGATTGACTACTATACTATTCATCAAAAGGACTCTAAGGAAGTAGCCTTGAAAGTTATGAGACACAATAGCATCTACTTGATTGATCTTGATAATGCATCATCTAGTGATATAACTTGTTTGGTTGTTAAAGAAGAAAATCCATGGTTGTGGCATAAACGAGCTGCTCATATTCATATGCAACATTTAAACAAACTAATCTCTAAAGAATTAGTAATTGGATTGCCAAAAATAAAGTTTGAAAAAGATAAACTATGTGCTGCATGTGAAAAAGGAAAACAAGTAAAATCATCATTTCATTCAAAAAATGTGATTTCTACATCAAAGCCATTAGAACTTTTGCATATGGAATTGTTTGGTCCTTCTAGGATAAAAAGCTTTGGGGGTAATTACTATGCTCTTGTTATTGTTGATGACTACTCAAGATATACTTGAACTTTCTTTCTCACACTGAAAAGTGAGGCTTTTAAAGCTCTTAAGAAATTTGCAAAAGTGATTCAAAAATGAAAAAGATTTGAAAATTAAAGTTTTGAGAAGTGATCATGGTGGGGAATTTCAAAATGAATTGTTTGAAAAATTTTGTGAAGAAAACGGGATTATGCATAATTTTTCTGCACCTAGAATTCCTCAACAAAATGGAGTTGTAGAAAGAAAAAATAGATCCTTAGAAGAACTAGCTCGCACAATGTTGAACGAATATGAAGTGCCTAAATATTTTTGGGCCGATGCTGTGAGCACGGCTTGTTATGTACTTAATAGAATGCTTATTAGACCTATCTTGAAAATTACCCCCTATGAATTGTTTAAAGGAAGAAAGCCTAATGTAGCACATTTAAAAATATTTGGATGCAAATGTTTTGTCTTAGACAATGGAAAAGAAAATTTGGGTAAATTTGATTCTAAAGCAGATGAAGCTATTTTCTTAGGATATTTATTAACCAATAAAGCCTACAAATTTTTTAATAGAAGAACCTTAAATGTAGAAGAATCCATGCATGTTGTTTTTGTTGAAATTGTGGACCTTGAGGAGAATCCTCTTGAGTCAAATAAAACAAATGCAGGTGATGAAGAATATCTTAAAGAAGCTCTTGATGAGATGTACCTAAATGAGAATCCACTGGCTGAACCTGAAGATCTTGCCAAAAGATGGAAATCACCTAGAGGATTATCTCTGGAAAATGTCATTGGAGATATATCAAAGGGAGTAGTAACTAGAAATATGTCAAATTTTTGTATGACTGTTGCTTTTGTTTCACAGATAGAACCCAAAAATGTAGAAGAAGCTCTTCAAGATGATCAATGGTGCATTGCAATGCAAGAAGAGCTGAATCAATTTGAAAGGAATGAAGTCTTGGAACTCATTCTTAGGGATGATTCACACCAAGTCATAGGAACAAAATGGGTGTTCGAAAACAAGCTGGATGAAGATGGAAACATCACTAGAAATAAAGCCAGACTTGTAGCAAAGGGATACAGACAAGAAGGTATATATTATGATGAGACACATGCTCTAGTTGCAAGGTTAGAAGTTATACATTTACTTCTTGCTTATGCGTCTTTAATGAAATTTAAATTGTATCAGATGGATGTTAAAAGTGCCTTTTTAAATGGATTTATTAAAGAAGATGTGTATGTTGAACAAGCACCTGGTTTTTAAGATTATAAGTTTCCTAATCACATTTATAAATTGAAGAAAGCATTGTATGGATTAAAATAAGCACCTAGATCTTGGTATGAGCGATTAAGCACATTTTTGTTAGAAAATGATTTTGAAAGAGGAAAAATTTATTTAACTCTATTAAAAGAGTAGGTGAACATATTTTGCTAGTTTAAATTTATGTAGATGATATAATATTTGGATCTACTGATAATTCTCTATGTAAGGGTTTTGCAAGTATAATGTAGGGAGAGTTTGAAATGTCAATGATGGGTGAATTGACATTCTTTTTGGGTCTGCAAATTAAGCAAATGGAAAGTGGAACTTTCATTTCTCAATCTAAGTACTGTAAAGAAGTACTTAAGAAATTTGGAATGGATACTGCTAAGGAAGCAAGTACTTCTATGGGGACCTCTTTTTATTTAGACAAAGATGAATCAAGTATAGAGGTAAATTAGACTATGTTTAGAGGCATGATATGTTATTTGTTATATCTTACTACAAGTAGGCCTGATATTATGCAATATGTATGTGTGTGTGCTCATTTTCAAGCAAATCCAAAAGAATCACATCTTACTGTTGTAAAAAGAATTTTAAAATACTTAAAAGGAACTGCTTATTTTGGACTTTGGTATCCTTCAAGAGCCTCCTCTAGTTTAATAGGTTATTCTGATGCTGATTATAGTGGCTGTAAAATTGATAGAAAGAGTACTAGTGGTACGTGTCATCTTTTATGATGTTGATTAGTCTCTTGGCACTCCAAGAAACAAGCTTGTGTAGCTTTATCAACCATTGAGGCCGAATACATTGTTGCAGCCAATTGTTGTGCCCAAATCCTATAAATGAAACAACAATTAGAAGATTACAGTATCTATCTAAATCATATACCTTTAAAGTGTGACAATATGAGTGCCATAAACTTAACCAAGAATCCCATATGCATTCTAGGACAAAACACATAGAAATTAGACACCACTTCTTAAGGGATCACATCAGTAAAAGAAATTGTGTGATAGAATATGTAGACACCAAGCATCAATTGGTTGATATTTTTACAAAACCTTTAGCCAAAGACAAATTCTATGAGCTTAGGAGAGATTTAGGAATACTATAAATCTCTTAAAAGAGCAAAAACTTAAATTCTCTAAATTTTCGTAAAATAACGCTCAATAATCAATTATCACTCAGGATAATCAATTATCTCTTCCCTAAATAAGTTCCAAACTCCTGGAATAATCGATTATCAAGTGGGATAATCGATTATCATGACCCTGTTGAAATTACTAAAATTCGTTCTGGAATAATCGATTATTACTTACAATAATCGATTATCTACTCATAAAAATATTTTCTGGAATTCATATCATGAAACAATAATCGATTATCACTCAGGATAATCGATTATTATGCAACGTTGGGTGAAAAATTTTCTAAAACTAGTCGTTGTAATGGTTAGATTTGCCATGATTCTCTCATTATAACCGTTGGCAACCTTCTCCCTATAAATTGTCGCCCCCAATTTTAACTATTCACGCAAAAAAGTAAACTCATCATCATTTGCCCCCTTTTGAAACCCTTAAAAACCCATTCAGTGTTATCTCTCACTCTCAAAATTCAGTGCCATGGTAGAATCATCTCGTAGAAAGATTCCTACCCGAAGACGTACTGTCCCACGTTCAACCCAACCTTCTACACTCACTGCCTCTATTAAAGGTTGGATTTTTGACGAAGAACGAAGAGATGAATTCATCCAAATCTAGAAAAATAAGGTCATCATCTCTCCCAAATACATCAATACTCGAAAATTCATAGCCATAGGTTTTGAATTTCCCTCTCTCTTCAATTTCCAAGGTATCCGACCGTTTTGTTGAAATGCAAGGAAAATACTATCCTGATCTTGTTCGAGTCTTTTACTACAATCTCAAAATCATAGATGAAGTTGCTTATTCAAGGGTAAAAGGTGTGGACATTATCATTGATAATGATATTTGGGAAAATGTGGCCAAATTTCCCATCAATGATGCTGCTGAATCCATCCTCAATGGGATTGATGGCTTCAATCGAATTCTAGCTTACCAATCCTTCTTACTTAACCCTGCACAATATGTGGGAAGACCATTATTGGCAGGAGGACTCAAAATGGATAAAAGACTCATCCATTATTTAATTGTTTGGATTCTATGTCCCACAGGAACCAATCATGCTCAATGCTCAGAAGCAGACCTTCTCATTATGTATATGGGATTTTAAATCGTGTGCCCATAAAGTGGTCAAGCTTAATCCTTGACACTATGCTCAAAGCCAAGAGGTATCCACAATATCCTCTACCATATTCTCTATTAATTTCTAGGATTTGCGAATACAAGGGAGTTGACACAACCAGGGAGCTTTGTCAAAGCACCATCTGTGCAAATGATATTGTTGAAAGCTTTCTCAAATAGTTAAAACTTGTTCCTATTGGTGATACATATGTTCATAGAGATGACATGCCCAATTATGAAGCTAAAGATGAAGAACTTTCTCCTGCTGATCCTATACCCCTTGTTGCACCAAATGTTGGATCTTCTGGTGGTGCTGGATCATCCTTCTCCATAGAAGACAACATAGTGAACATGAACAAAAAGCTAGAAGAATTATTTCTTCTCTCGAACTCACGCCATGAAGAGGTTGTTGGCTTAATTAGGGGGACTGATACTAGAATTTCCCATCTAGAACATAGGTTTGATGAGGAATTCACTCATGATGATGATATGAGTGCAGAATTTTAGGGGGAGGAGTTCTTTCTAACTTATGATTTGCCACCGTTTGTACCCTCTTTTAATTTATGAACAATGAATGATTGAGTATTTCATTTTTCTTATGTGATTTAAAGGTTATCTAATTTAGGCGAAGCTTTATTTTAAAAGAAGACATTATTTTATCTTAACCATTCTCTTTGTAAGTCTCTCAATTGCAGGAAGCAACAGGTACTTTAAACATATTTTGATCATCATCAAAAAGGGGGAGATTGTTGGAAAAAAGAAGGAAGCCTAGTGATTTTGAATGATGATCAAGAAATGAATGATGATCAAGCAAGAATAAAGACAAAATATTTAAATGTTTAATGTTATCTTGTAAAATAAAATAAGTGCGTTGTATAATAGTTTTACTTAAACTTAGAATCAGCAACATAACCCTCGTCTCTCTAAGGTTTCTTGTTTTTGGAAAAACTACATAGATAATCGATTATCACTGCGATAATCGATTATCTATGCAAAATTTTTTCGAAATCCTACTGGAATAATCGATTATCTCCTGAAATAATCGATTATCATGTTCAAAATTTGTTTTCTGAAAACCTACTGAGATAATCGATTATCCTTAGTGATAATCGATTATCCTTGGCAGTTGGAACATGACGTTTCAGTTTTTAACCTAATTTTCGAAAACCCTATTTAAGGAACTGCAATTCAACTTTGAAAATACCTTTTTGAGAAGCTAGAGTGCTTGTGTTGTGATTGCAAAGAGAGTTCTCTGAGTGTTCTTAAAAGAGCTTTGAAAAACATAGTGTGAGTAGAGCGATAACTTTTCCTAAGAGGTTTCTAGGAGATTGAGTGTTGTTGTTGTTGCTAGGAAAGCTAGGTCAAGTTCTCTGTGTGATTCAGAGAAAGGTTGTTCATCTCTTATGGCTTCAAGAGAGGTGTTTTCTTTTCCTTTATCTTGTTATCTGATTGTAATCTGATATTTGTTAGTGATTGAGATAATCTCTTTATTTTAAGAGATTAACAACTAAACGTAGGATCTTTTAATCTGAACCAGTATAAATATCTGTGTCATTTCCTCTTCTCTATCTCTTTACTTTATCTACTATTGTTTTTAAAGGAATTGATATTTAAATTAATCGGTAAAATTTCAGAAAAATTTTAAAGTATTAATTTTAATACTAAAAACCAATTCACCCCTCTCTTGGTTTTTGTCCAAACGCCAAACATTTCCCAATTGTGATATGATCTAACCTGTCTTGTTTATAATCGCAAACAATCCCCAATTTCCCAATTATGAAATTGCTCATAAATAAACAATAAAACCATAAACAAAACACTAAGATGAAGAACATTAACAAAATATCAAATGTAAAGAGTAGAACTTATAATCCAAAGTCTTACATCAATCCTCCAACAAAAGGAAATTAGTTTTGCATAATGAAAAGAAAAATTTAAAACGGTAGGCGAAGCAATAGATGAAAATAAAGAGGTAAAAGAAATTTTTTTTTCTGTGAATGCCTTCCTTTTATCTTTTGTCACGTTCTCTCCTTTGTTGAGGTGATTTTCTCTCTCCTTTAACCGTTTCCCCTATCTCTTCTCTTTATATTTTCTTTTCCTTTTAAATCTTTGTCAATCCACGTAATCTTTAAATTTCTCGCTGGAAAATCCACAAGTTGTGGAAAAATCCACAGGCCACCTGTGAAACATGTTGTTTTGCGTATGATCTTCTGAAGCAAACTCCACAAGTCGTGGAAAAACCCACCAAGCACCTGTGGAACACACTGTTTTGTTTCCTCCAATTCGCTGCAAAACCCACAGGTCATGGAAAAATCCACCAGGCACCTATGGAATAAGCTGTTTTGAAACTCGCATCTTTGAAGGCACTTGTGGAACATGCTATTTTGTGTCTAACTTACTCCCTTCATACCTGTTTACACAAACAATGCACCAATCCAAATGTATAATCTGAAACTAGATAATGCATGATGAAATTAGTCAAATAATGCACAAATGAATAAAAATGCCCTAAATTAATGCATGAATATACCTATATATTATCTGTTCATCAAATTCTCCTAAGCTTAGACTTTTGCTTGTCCTCAAGCAAAGAAAATGTAATGAAACAACATAACAAATGCAAACAGAATGATGAGTTAGTACTAATCTTAAATCTAAATTCATCCAAAAATATTTTAGATACACACATTCCATATATGTTAGGTCCCTAAGTGCAATTTAATCAATGAGTAAAGACACAAGACACTAAGGAGGAGAATCTTTGATGTGTTTTTAAATTTCTCTGCAAAAAGGATATCTTCTTAGGTTTCTAGCCTAAAAAACACTCACCTGCTAACTAAGCATGGATCCTCCACTCAAATGGTTTGCACTTACCACACCCAGTCTTAAAGGAGTGTCTCTTTTCCTAGTAACTAATAGTCTCAAAGGGATATGCATTGCACTTATTATTATTAATAATTATACTCTTCTTTTTTTCTTTTCTTTTTTTTTTCATTTTTTATGTTGTGAAATTGACAAACATTTCTCCAGTAACTAAATGCAGTGAGTGTCACCTTAGAAACCTAAACAGACCATCTTTAAGTCTATCACTCAAATATTATCTTCCTTACATGTCAAGTGTCAAGACCTCCTCTTGTTTAGTGTATGAGTTCCCCAACAATTATCTAATGTGCTTCCCAAAATATAATTGAATAAACTTAGACTTGAGTTAGATTGATATGTATGCTATGCAAATGAAATAACAAAATGAAATGCAACAACTAACATGCATGTGACCCTCCCAAGCTTAGATGTTTAAGTTGTCCCCAACATAAATAAAATAATTAAGAATAAAAGGGATAAAACTCACAGAATTACTGGTGGTGGAACTGGTGCATTGTTGCCGACGTTGAAAGTAACTTTGCTTGTGAAGTGACGAGGTTGTTGCTGCTTTAAAATTGGCAAAGACTGCAACCCATGGCAAAGTATTAATAACTAGCAACTTCTCATCTAGAAACACCGCTAAAATAGGTTAAACATCCTGGTCATCCTCATTAAACTACAGTCTTGAGAGGTAATCAATTATCAAATGTTGTTTCCCTTGCTTATCTCGGATTTCCATGTCAAACTCTTGCATTAAGAGAATCAAATGGATTAATCGTGGCTTGACATCCTTGGATGTCTCTTCACCTCCACCTTCACTCTTATTTAGGTCTATTCTTCTTGTAGTACTGAACAATGGCTTGAGAACTTTTAGTTGATATGCACAATGTACCACTTCTTCATCACTCACTTCTTCACTCAACTCCTTTGGTTGCATTCTAGATAACAAAGTCCTCTCTAGTGGATTTTTCCTCACATGATTATCCATTTTCTCTAACACAGGAGACTCAATTATTTCAGCCTGAAAACAATCCTTCTTGTCCACCTTATGCTTTATTGCTTCATTTATGGAGAATGTGACTTTTTCATTAGCTACTCTTAACATCAATTCACCTTGTTGTACATCTATCAATGCTCTTCTTGTGGCTAAAAATGGTCTTCCCAATATAATTGGGACTTTAGCATTTTCTTCTACGTCAAGGACCACAAAATCCACTGGAAAGATAAATTTATCAACTTTTACTAAGACGTCCTCCACTACTCCATAAGGATAAGCCACTGAACGATCTGCTAATTGGAGAGTTATCATGGTGGGCTTCAATTCTACAATACCCAACCTTTTAAAAATGGATAAAGGCATCAAATTGATGCTTGCTCCAAGATCACCCAATGCCTTGCTCACCATTATATTTCCAATCTCACATGAAATCAAAAAGCTTCCTGGATCCTTCAACTTGGGAGGTAACTTTTGTTTAATTATTGCACTGCACTCCGCTGTGAGCATTATGGTTTCATCTTCTTGAAGCTTCATTTTCCTACACAACAAATCCTTCATAAATCTAACATAGCTTGGCATTTTCTCCAATGCCTCCGCAAATGGGATATTAATGTGGAGCTTCATAAAAACATAAAAAAATATTGCAAATTGTTTCTCTTGATCTTTCTTCTTCAACCTTTAAGGGAATGGAATAGTAGGAACATATTCTCTCATTTTGCCTTTTTCACTCTCTTCATTCTTTTCTCCCTCACTCTTCTCCTCACAATTCTTTTGCTCCTTTTTTTCACTCTCTTTTACAATCTCATCTCGTCGTGCATTTTTCTCACAACTCACATCACTCTTTTTCTCATTTTCTACCAACCTTCCACTCCTAAATTGAATTTCCTTACATTGCTCATTTGGGTTTGGAATGGTGTCACTAGGGAATGTTCCAAGAGGCCTCTCCGAAATTTGTCGTGAAAGTTGACCAATTTGATTCTCCAACTTCCCGATTGAAGCTTCCTGGTTCTTGAGATTAGTCCTTGTCTCATTCATGAAATTAGAAGTCTGCTCCACAAATGCTGAGGTTTGCACCGTTAGCTTCTCCTCAACACTCTCCAAGTTAGACAACTTACTTCCTTAGTTGCTAGATTGTGCTTGATACTTATAAGAAGGCGTTGGTTGATTAGATTGATTCGGACCACTCCAAGGTCTGTTTGGTGGGCTCCTCCAATTGGAAAAATTATTAGCAAACAAATTTTGTTGTTGGCCCATTGCATTCACCTGCACCTCTTGTTGATTTACTTGACACTCACCATTTTGATGTATTCCTCCACAAAAATCACATAGTAGAGACGTTGTATTAACTACTTTTGCTTGCATATTACCCAAATTCTTCGTCAACTTAGTAATTTGTTGTGTTAACAACTTGTTTTGGGCAAGGATAACATCCAAGGTATTAACCTTCAACACTCTCGCTTTTCTATTTTGCCGGTCAAACTGCATATTCATTGTATTAGTTGCCATTAACTCAAGAGTCTCCAAAGCTTCCTCAGGTGTTTTCAAGTTAAATGATCCTCCACTTGCTGCATCCAGAATTGCTTTAAAAGATGGTGTAAGACCATTATAAAATATTTGGACTTGCAACCAATCTGGTAAAGCATGATGTGGACATTTCCTCAGGAGCTCCTTGTACTTCTCCCAAGCCTTGTACAAAGATTCAGTTTCTTGTTGCACAAAAGTAGTGATTTCATTTCTCATTCTCGCTGACTTGGATGGAGGAAAGTATTTGGTTACAAATTTTGTAGCCATATCTTCCCATGTAGAAATATTGCCTTAAGGTTGTGTTTGAAGCCAACTTTTAGCTTTATCCCGTAATGAGAAAGGAAAAACCCTCAAGCGGATTGCATCATCTGAAACTCCATTAATTTTCAAAGTGTCACAAATGGCCAGAAAATTCTCCATATGAGAATTAGGATCCTCTGAAATTACACCTCCAAATTGATTCTGCTTATTAACTTGTAATAGTGCAGGCTTGATTTGAAAATTGTTGGCTTGAACAACTCCCTTGGTAATTATTTGCATTTGGCATCGAATAATCAAGTAAAGTCCTTCTCACAGGTTGTCCTTCTGTATTTGGAAACACTACTATGCACCGTCCGCAATCGATGACAATGTGGTTACTTGACAACTAGTTCATCCCCAGAATCACATTCAAACCCTCCATTGGCAAACATATGAGATTCACCTTGAACTTGCGGCCTGCTACTTCCGTAGGGCATCACACACACACTGAGTTGGTGGATACTTGCCTAGATGCTGGCGTCGCGACTATCAACTCACATCCCAACTCTCGAATCACAAGTCTAAGCCTCCTCACACATTCATTGGACATAAATGAATAGGTAGCTCTTGAATCATACAATACAAAAAACTCGTGATTTAATAACAAGCAAGTAGTCTGCACCAAGTTACCTGACTAAGTCACCTCGGTGGTAGTCAATGCAAACACACGCCCTGGTGCTCTAGGTCATTCTCCCACTGGCTTCTTTGTTGGAACGCCAACAACGGGTTTCTTGTTGGGACACTGTCGTGCAAAGTGTCCAGTCTGCTTATATACACAGCACTTGTCAGCGCTCACGCCTCTTTTAGAATTATCAGAGGGTTTTAGGTAGTCTTTTCTGAGATGCTCTCCCCCGCAGTTATAGCACTATAGTTTCCTAGCTGAAAATTATGATCTGCTATATGGCTTCTTTTGCTGCCTGGAATCTATGGTGGCCTTCTACGGTCTTGCCACTCTGTTCAGCCCCATCTCCAGCTGCTCAACGGTTTTGGCTTGCTCAACCAAAACTGGAAACTCCCTAATCCGAAGTGGTACCAAGAATCTGCGTAGCTCATGTTTAAGTTTGCCCTCGAACTTTCTGCACCTCCACTCTTCTGTAACAACAGGTGAGTAAAATCTAGCCAGATGCTCGAACTTGTCTGTGTATGCCTGCACAATCAGGATCCCCCGCTAGAACGTGAGGAATTTAGCTACCCTCTCATGCTTAGCGCTGTCAGGAAAATACTGCCCCAAGAATATCATCCTGAAGGAAGTCCAAGTCACTGCTTCCTCTCGAGTTTGCATCAACTGCTGCATCCCTACCCACTAGTATTCTGAATCAGCCACAAACAAGAATGTGACGAATGAGAGCTTCTGTGCACTCTCTAAGCCAAGCATCTGCCTCATTAGGAGTGGATTTGCCCGAGAATTCAAAGGGCTTGTGTCTCATGAAGTCCTCCATAGTCAATGGGCAAGTGGGTGCGACCACAGCTCTGGGTTGCACTGCAATAGGCTGTATCGCATCCACCATCCGATGAATTGCATGTGCGATCTCATCAGTTCCAACATTATTCCTTCTCCTTCAGTTAGCCATAGCCTAAGCACGCCACATTTTCAACTGTTCACACCAAACAACTCCAGCTAAAACTTACACAACAAAACTTAGCAATCAAATTTAACACATTAGTCTTACAAGCGAAACACGATAAGCTCACTCCCCATAGACCCTTAAAATCATTTTGGAAAACCTTTGCTCTGATACCAAATGTAACATCCCGTCCAGCTATTATGGATTTTAATAATAAAATAAAAAATAATAATAATTACGCATCATTTATTATATCATTTCCCAAAAACGTGACGAAATTTAAAACTTTATTACATTGTAAAGTATCTCAAAACTTTAATTTATAAACTCAATTATAAAACAAATTCATGTCCATAAAGCAAGATTACAAGTCTATAAAATTCATAATAAAACAACTCTATAGAAAAAATCTCCCAAGCTAGCCCATGCTCTGGCTCTACACTTCACCAGATCCACCTGCAATATCATCTGCTCCCGTGTACCGCGTATACAATCATCACCAAACACAAGCAGATAGGGTGAGCTTATAGTTAAACACACATATATATAAAACATAAAAAATATCATTACAAGCATACCAGAGGAATTTCATCCTTTGCTTTCAAGTCACATGGTCAGCACCATGTTACCCGTGTTCTACGTCTTCTGATGAGTACTTCAAGATGTCTTGTTGTCACACCTACCAGCCACAACTGGTAGAGCACGTGCGGGAAACCATGCTACGAACCACACTTCGTAACGCCAGGTGGAGTTCCCAATACGAATAACATTCGTAACGTCCCAAGACTACCAAACTCGTCAGCTTAATACTGAGGAAGGCAACCTAACTGAACATATCCGTACGCGCCACAACGCGCACACTCACATCGACAACACTCGCCAACCCGAGCCACAACTCAAGAGTTCCCCGTGTTCATCCGTCATCCCGAGCCACAACTCAAGAGATGCCATTTTGAGCCACAACTCAAGGAATGCCACATGCTTATCCCCTATCCCGAGCCACAACTCAAGGGATACGTTCCGAGCCACAATTCAAGGAACACCAGCAAGCCGACCTTTGAAGTATCACCAAAGCCTTGTAAACCACGCTCATCCAAAACAAGCAAAGCAATTTACGTCATCAACATCGCCTGATGCTGCACACGAGTCACCAAGCGCAACAGGCTTCTAGACCTCGTGGCGGGGGACACGTACCGCCAGGCGCCAAACACCTCTGTGCCCAGTGATCTACAGATATTGCCTAGCGGAACCTCCCTCATTATCAGGTGCCATTCGTTCAAGGACTCTACTACTTTTGTAGCTGTCACCTAGCAGTCCAATCCTTGTCGTCAGGCGCTACACCAGTACTCGTGCTTTCCTGGTTCATAGGCACATATAGTAGGTTGCAACTCCAAACTCAACCTTGAGACTCGTAATGAAATTCACCAAGTTAATTACCTCAGCTCTCATTGATTAACTTGTTACCAAGGTTCTTAACTCCTTTTAGGTTCACCAACCTAAGTTAACCAAAATAGGCTTGCTTAAGTTCAACATTTCGAAGTCCCAATATGCCACTGTTAACCTCACACTCTTTATGCTCTGTCATTTACCCAATTATTAACTAAGTCTCCATCAGAATTTTTATGACATAACAATCATCCCTTAACAATATTTACACCCCACTTCCAACTTGGCCAATCCACTTAACTTTACCATCCTAACATTTCAGTCTGCCTTCCCACCAAACTAACCACTAGTTTTCTTAACTTGAAATCTACTATTATAGTATCCAAACCTAACCAAGACAATCATAGCTTAGTATTCTTGCATAAGCCCATCTCACTCATTTCTTATACTTTTAGTCCCCATCCAGCATATCCAAAATTCCCGTTTAATACTAAATTGACCTAGGCTACACTTCCCAATCTCCCATGTGCATCAAAAGCACACATGCCACTGCTTTGGTATAGCGCCTGGCGGCAGTTTAAGTGCCGCCAGGTGGTTCCTACTGTTGCAGGAACCAGAAGTCCCCCCTACACCTGCGAACCTCAACCAACCTAACTATTCCGATTTCCCTCAATTTTTGACTCAATACTCACCACTCAAGTGTTTAGGTTCACAATTAATCCCTAAAACTTTAAACACACAAATTTCATTAATATTTCCCATCCTATTTTGTCCAACTCTAAAGTCCCAAATTCAGAAACCCTAAGGCGATGTCCATGAGATTCTCATCCAATTTAACCTCCAACCACATACAATTCAATGAAATCTAACATGTAATCATACTCAAACAATTAGAACAACCTTTTTCCTGATTAGAATAGTCCCAAAACACCAAAAACATCAAAATCCAACCAAAATTGGTTCGCGTCGCCTGACGGGTGTTCATCACCGCCTGGCAGTTCAACACAAACCCAGAAAAACTAGGTTGCAAGCACGCGTTGCCTGGTGGCCGGGCTCATACCGCCAAGCGATTCCTATTCAGGAACCCAGAAATAACACAACAATGATGAGTCACCTAGCGGCAGTTCTTCACCCGCTAGGCGATTTCTTGAAAAATTCCAGAAACGTGAATTTTCATACAGTTTGGACAGAGTATTAACACCCAATGATCATATATTTCATGCAATTAAACAATACGAAATTAAAGGTACGGTTCCAACTCCCCTAACCTGGTTTCCTTGCCAAAAACTTGAGGAATTCCAAAGTTCTTGTTGATCAACAATGGCCTCTCTTGCTTTCCCCACTTCAGCTCTCCTTCTCACTCGGTTGGCACCGTTCACACTCAAAATTTTCTCTCCTCACAGAGCTCTATAATGGAAAATTCATAAACCCTTCTTCTCTCCTTTAGTTAGCTTTTTAATTAGGACTTAATGGTGGTTAATGGCCTAAAAACGAAAAAGGAGTTTAATGGTGATGGTAATTGCCATTCAAGGACCATTATTGAGTTTTTTTCAACCCCTCTTGGTTGTGCTCCTTTGTTAGGTAGGGTTTCTATGCCCTTTCACATTCTTGCCAAAGAGATTTTTGGCGAAAAGAAAGTTTAATTTGGATCTTCCAAGGTTCGAACCCATAACCATGCCAATGTCAAGTCAATGCACAATCATTCAACCGATTCATGTTTCGTGATAATTCTTATAATTCTAAAATTATATTATCACTCAACATAATCAAGCACAGTATTAAAATAATAATAAATTAAATAACACATAAATGGCATGCATAGGACTTGAACCTAAGTCCACTCACATGACCAATTACTCTCAATCACTTAAGCTAGTACTATTCCACGTCACATCAATTAATATTTAATTTCATAAAGGCTTCCACTACCCGTATTTATTAATTATTTATTTATTCAATTAATTAAATTTCACGGGTCTTACACCCCTCAAGCTAGCTCAAGGTCCTTGATCATCATAAATGACATTTGTACTACCTTTTTCCTGGGTGATACATAAGCTAGAAGTTATAATCTTTTAGGATATAATCCACATCCTTTTGTCTCATATTCAACTCCTTATGACCAAATAGGTATTTCAAGCTTTTATCATCGCTAAATACTTGAAATTGTGTTCCATATAGATAATGCCTCTATATCTTCAAACCAAAAAAGAATTTTGCCAACTCCAAGTCATGAGTAAGATAATTATTCTCATGAATTTTTAATTGCCTTAAGGCATAAGCTACCACTCTCCTTTCTTGCATAAAAATATAGCCTAATACATTATAAGAAGCATCATAGTTAGAGATGGCAAATAAACCCGTCCCCGTGGGTATTGTCCAAACCCGTCCCCGTTTTGACGGGGAATCTCCGCATTGACTAGGTATGGGTATGGGTATGGGGAATCCCCGACTTTTTCAATTGGGTATGGGGATGGGTATGGGGATGTACATATCCCCGCCATATTACCCGTCCCCATTTAAATTATTAAAATATTCCTAATTAATTA
>Ga0214544_1000572_pt1 | contig 69196 bp, 34 predicted proteins | sample CNSS3metaG_FD_160074 | JGI IMG/M metagenome (GOLD analysis project Ga0214544, IMG submission 160074) | Root nodule microbial communities from cowpea collected in UCLA plant growth center, Los Angeles, California, USA - CNSS3 | ecosystem: Host-associated > Plants > Roots > Nodule | place: USA... | reverse complement strand
ACCTTCACATAATTTTTCATGCTACACATTTCATGATGAATCCATGTCATTTGGTTGTGTCAGGATTAGTGATCATTGTTGGTTTTAGTTGTGATTGATGCAATGAAAAACTGGTTTGGTTCTACATACTGATATAATCAATGGACGGGACTTTTGGAGTATGCTCGAGTAATGTAATGGCAATTTTGAGCTCATAAAGTATAACACATTTATAAGGTTGTAAGGCCATATATATTTGTGACTAGTGGGAGATTGTTAGTAATTTTTGGGTCATGCATATATATGACACATAATTAAATGTGTTAGGGCCATTATTTATAAAGCCAAATAATAAAGTGATCTGACTAAATTAAAGATTTGGCTAAAGCTATATGTCATGAAAATAAATATTGTATAGAGACCACTTAGTAATTTCTAATTTGATGAGGGGCCAAATTAGAAATACTAAAACTTAAGTAATTCAGTTTATAAATGGTCGTGGTCCCCTTCTGAGAGCACACAAGGAGTCATAACGTACTTTTTCTGTTCCTTTCTCCCTATCCCCATCAAGAAAGAAAACCCAAAGGAAAATAAAGGTGCTCTACAGGAGAAAGATCAGTATATCATTAGTGCTCGCTAATATTATCGTTATGGTCAATTCAGGTACGCTTCCGTTTACTTTTTACAGCATGATTATCAGTATGGGATATTGTTTATGATTGATTGTCAGAATCAATAATATGATCATATTCTGCGTTTATGCTTACAGTTAGATAACCACTCTTTCTTTACTCCTACTTCTGTTAGCTTCCGTCAACATTTGCTTGTTCTCATTCACGGTAGCTTTGTCGTTAGGTGTCTTCCGTTTTCCTTTCCCGATTGCCTTCAGCTATAAAAGGCAAGCCAACCTTATTGTAACACAACTTTGATGAATGAGGGTGAGATTTTAATCCCCTTTCGTCTTAGCTCACCTTCTAGTTGAGGTATTCACCTCCTACGATTCGAACCAGTAAAAGTTCCCCACTGGAACTCAGTCTTTCGCTGCTTGTGTGGTGGATTTTCCACCGAACGATTGACGATTCACGGCCTTGCGAGGAGTTTCCGCCGAAGATTCGCTGAGGCTCGCTCAAATGTAGTGTTACAATAGGAGATCAATATTATTGTGGTTTAGAGGATGATAAGTTGGCATCGACTAATACAATCACCCTCTCTTTTTATGCTTTTAATATCCCATCTCACGAGTAAAATGGGAAGGATGATATTAACACTATCTAAAGGAGTGTCACATTGAATTTTTTGAAAAAAAAAATATAAGAATTACATTAAGTAAAAAATAAATAGAAAAATATTAATCATTGCTACAAATATGGTAAAAAAAATGTTATTGAGCCTTAAAAAAAGTTAAATTTATTCTTATTTGTTTCTTATTTAAAACATGTTCTTTTATATGTTTAAAACATTTTTTTAATAATTTTAAGCATTTTTATATTTACTTTAAAAATATTCACTCAAATTTTTTATATGAATTAAAATATTAAAGTTATTAGAAAGTAAAAAATTCACCCATTACTTTAAGCATAATTTTTTCTAATTTGTATAATTTTTTTAATATATTAATTATATTGTCTTAAATTAATTTGTATAATTTTTTTAATATATTAATTTGTATATTTTTTTAATATATTAATTATATTGTCTTAAAATTATCTTTGTAAATAAATGGTAAGAAATATATAATTATTTGTCTAAAAATATTGTAGACACTAATTTTAAAAGGTTAAATTTGATTTAAATATTTTTATGAGTAATTATATTATATTAAAATATATTCGTTGCATACAAATATTTTATGATTGATGTTGCATATATTCGTTGCATATAAAATATTCATGAAAAAAATATATTTAAATGATCTTATTTTATTATGTATAAATAATTTCGATATGTGAGTTCAATGTAAGGACCTAGAAATTTGTGTAGGAGTAGTAGTGGTTTTAAAAATGACACTCAATTATTTTATTAAAAAGTCATACTATAGATAGAACTTTCTATTAATTGAGTTTCAATTTTATAAGAATTATAATCACTTTAGAAACTTTTTCTAAATTCTTTCTGCCTTCTTTTTAGATCTCTAACTTCATCCTTCATCCGTTTAAAATCAGAGACCATAATAGGAGTCATTGTTTGAGTGGTACAATCCTATTCAATCATAATCTTAAACAAAATAAGTTCATCTTTTGTCCTTCTTTTAAGTTTATATTTAAATATGTTACATGTGGGATGTTTTGAGTTTACACGTGACGTTTAAGGACTCAAGATGAATCTATATTCGGTTAGGGTTATTAGAGTCTAATCATATCATTGATATACGTTTTCTGTGTGTAGATATTACTTCTTGTGTGAGTAGAGGTCTCTAAAGGCAATGGAGTTTTTTGTGTTAGTGACTCATCATCTAGGTAAATGGAGTTAGTTATTTAAATAGATTTTATGATTGTTGTTGTGAATGAATGCATTGTTAATTGTGTTGAAATTATAGAAATAATGTTATTTGTTATGTTGTTACTACGAGAGATAATTGCACTGTGATATGAATGGATACTTGTTGTGATCGAGGAAAAAATGGTATATATATGATCAAGATCTTTCCATTTATTTGTTTCTTTTATTTTGAAAAAATCTTCAAGATAATGGTCAACATGACCAAGATTGAGAAGTTTATAGAAAAGAAAATTTTCGAGATATCTAGTGCATCAAGATTCAAACTCTATTGAAGGAGCATGAAATTATATGCTTTTATTTGAAATAATTGCACTTCTAGAGGAGTTTGTTCCTATAATTCAAGAGGAGAAGGCTACTCTAGTGCTTCGATCTCTTAGATGAAGTTTTTTATGAGGTAACGAATAAATAATGTTTTTAATTGTGGTTGAAACTATAGAAGTTGTTCATGAAGGAGGAGACTTTGTTGAAGGAGCATCTTGATGAGATGAACTAAATTGTGATGGAATTGAGGATGAAGATTTAACGTGATTCTTTTTATTAAGTTTCCCCTTCCCCTTTGCTTGACAATCTTGTTAATTATTTGAGCATACGTCAAGACTACATTATGTTGGAGGAGGTGAAATTTTTAAGCATAAATGAGATTTTATACAATTAGACAAGACACACGGCTAAATCTAATAATCTTAAGACACTCAAGACTTTGATAATTACAAACAATATTAAACTTTAGTGTGTTTAATAAATTAATATTTTACTTAGTGTGAAACAGATATAAAAACCTCTAAAACTAAAAAAATAAGACAATTTAATAAAATACTAGATGCTACATAAAAGATCTAGACAAAGCACATAAAAAGTGCTAAATTACTAGAAAGATTGGAGTTTGCAAGATCAAGTACGACAAGATTAAAGTAAGATGGAAAAAATAGACAAAAATCTAATGTAAAATAGAAAATGAATTCAAATTTAATGTATCTAAAATCATTGAAAATGGATAATTTTCTTATCCAGAAATTTAAAATTTAAAATTTTCTATTTCTATATAGAATGATAACTATATTACTTCCTGTATTTTTAATTACTCATTCTCATTTTCATGTCGTATTGAATTTATACCCCACGCTTTTCTACGAGGGTTCTGTGTGCATCTACTGACTTAAGCTGTGCTCATACATGATCATTAGACTTAACATACTATTGTGTATGCTTTCAAAATTTAAAATAACTTCCATAGTAAATTGTACGGTTTAGATAGATTACAATAAATTTTTTTTCCATTTTACTAATCTCCTTCCCTTGTGACTTACCATGAACTTCTAGAAATAAAAGATTACAGAAATAAATTGATTTATAAAGTTTTCCTTGTCTCTAAAGGCTCACTATCCTCTTCACAATTAAAATCTTTCTGCCAATTCGCTGGACCAATCATAATGTTTATAACTAAAACCAACTCAGGCTGAGGGTGCATGAATTTAGATGAAGGATTGGGGGAATTGAATTTCTAATTGCAATAAATTAATGACAAAGGTTGGAACAACATTTGCATCATGTTTCTAGATCCAAGCAATTGCTTTAATTGTAATGAACAAATGGGTTGAAGACCCAAAAAAGCAAACAGAATTAATAGTTACTACAAATGGCAATTGCAGGGATATGATATCCTACACTGTCACTAAACGCTAGTCCTAGCCGGGTCAATTGAGCAATGGATTAACAAATTCATAAATAGTCATGTTAAATAACAATTAAGCATCTATTCATTCCACTTGCTATTGACGACTCTTCTTCGCCGAATGGCCAGTCTTTCGCTTATGACGACTGAAATCAGACACAAATCTGAATGTTTGTCCACAACCTGGCTCTGCACACACATAAGGCCGTGCACCAGTGTGGACTCGAATGTGCTCAGTACGAGCCCATGCCCACTTGAAAGTCATCTTGCATCCCTTCCAAGGGCACTTCAAGGGTCGCTCATCCTCATGAACTCTTCGGTGTTGCACCAGATACTTGTGTGAGAAAAACTTCTTCCCACACCCTTTTACAGGGCAGATATTTTTCTTGTGATGCAGCAGCTCCTGTTTTGACCCAAAGCTCATACTGCACCCATCAATATCACACTGATAATCTGCTTCCTCATCCTTTCCTTTCACATGACCAACTGAAACCTTTGCAGTTGAATCATTCTTCATCTTCTTCCTCTTTGTTTGCTTCTCTTTCAATTTTCCTTCAGTCCCCTGAGCTTTTGTGGCTCTCTTCCTAAGCCGGGTGCTAGGTCCACCTTCTTCCTCGTCTTCCATAAGTAAACTAAACTCTCGGGAGTTAGTGGATTGCTTATTCCGCGGTTTTATTTGCTGAGGAGTCTTTGATTTCACAAGAACCCGAGATACCCGTTTTATGGACCGAGATGCCTGGCTTTTTGCATGGACGGAATTGGCTTGTTTCATCTGTTGAAGTGTTTTTGGTTTAGATTGTTTACTTCTAAGAGTTCTCCTCAGCTTCTGATCATCTTCCATTTCATCATCTGAATTCAAATCATCTTCGTCCATGCATTTAGCTTGCTTTCTTTTAGGAGTTCTATGCAGCAGACGAGAATTGTTTTCCGCTGAGTCATCCATAACTTCTTTATCAGGGTATTTGTTTTGCCTGCTCTTAGGAATTCTTCTTTGCTGCTTTGGAAAATGATCCTCCAATTGGTCATCAGACATTACATATTTAACTTCTCTATCAATGCCTTTGTTTTGCTTTTTCCTAGAGAAACTTGTTTGCAGCTTCTGACAATGATCCTCCAATTGGTCACCAGACATTTCATCTTCCTCTGCTACACATTTGGCCTGCCTGCCTTTAGGATTCCTTCTTTGATACCTACGATAATGGCCCTCCAATTGGTCATCTGACGGAATATCCTCTTCATTGAGGTATTTGGTTTGCCTGCTTTTAGGATTCTGCCGCTGCTGTTTCTGCATTTTCAGATCTAGCTGGTTGTCGGATATTATACTTTTTCCAGTCAGATACTTGGCTTGCCTGCTTTTAGGAGTTCTTCTCTGCCGCTTTTGGAAACAACTCTCCATTTGGTCATCAGAAATTATATCTTCTTCACTAATGCATTTGGCATACTTGCCTTCAGAAATCTTCCTTTGCAGCTGAAGAGAACCAACATCCAAAGAATCCTCTGAAATTGCATCTCCCTCCATATCTTCATCCTCCTTGCTGCTATGTTCCTCCCTCTGCTGCCAATCAGAATCACAGTCCCCTGTATCATCTGAAACCACATCATTGTCAATGTCAAAATTCCTCCCATGCTGCATGTGATCATCTTCATCATCAAGTGAATCATCAGAAACCGCATCACTTTCAGTACAGTTTGTTTGTTTGCTTATAGGTTTTCTATGATGATACGCAGAAGTATCCCCTTTCAAAGCAGCACGATCTCTCTCAACATTCCTGGCTTTCTTACTTCTATGAATCCCCCTTGGCTGTGAGTTGGGTTTATCTTCAGTAGAATTATATGAAACTACATTTTTCTTAGCATAACTTCCTTTCCTGGTTCGTCCATTCTCTGCTGCCATTTTCCTTTTCTTACCTGACTTTCTGCTAGTAGTTTCACCTTTAGGGGTACTTTCTGATCTCTCAATTCTCTCATCAGGTAATATCCACCCAAGTAAGATTTTCTCATCCTCAGCATCTTCAGAATCTCTTTTCGCTAAAAGGGGATGGACCTGGTTGGACATCCAAACTTTACCACACCATTTCCCAGCAACAACCTTTTTCTGCCTGTTGACCCTTCTTTGATAGACCTTTGGCTCTTCCGGTGAGCTAGCTGGAGAGCTACAACCAAATGCACAATATATAACAGAATTGTAAGGCATCTGCTTGCTATAAAGAGGAGAGCGACTAAGATGTGCACTGTAAAAGAGATTGATCCCTAGTTTTACAGCCCAGTCACCATTCCCAGGAATGGCTTCCTCGCTATCCAGAGCCGATTGAATCCTCTCCTCATCTTCCTTGGAAGCATGCCTGTATGCAATACTCTTACATGTGTAATCAATCCCCAAGTCTTCTGCCACCACTTTTGCTTCAGCCTCTATCTTGGGATAGTCTATAGAAATGTGTAAAATAAACAATGAGTTATTTACAAAGAAGAAAACTAATAACAGTAATACAATATTTTTCAACATGCAGCAACAGACACTAACTATAATTGATCCATGACAACCATATGAAAATTACTTCTTCAAATCAGAAAGACACATCTCTTTACATATCTCTACTTCTGAATGAATATTGGCATAACTCATCATCAATGGACAACCCCTAGCCCGTTGATGACAAAAACATAACTAACCCATGACTTCAAAAATTAAAAATTAATAGAGAAAAAAATTCATCCATGATTTTAATATTATAAGATTTAATTTTATTCACAAATAATGAAAAAAAAAATACAAACCAGCAAATAATTGTGTAGTTTTGGATAAATCTCAGATCCAATATCAATTAGAGATAGTATCAAAATACAATGTACATAAATGGAGGCAATCCTTACATTAGAGATCAAGTTTGTACGGTTGAGTTTGGTATGAATCACTTGTATAAGATGGTATCAAAGTCTACCCTAAATCCGTTATAAAGGTCACTCACCATGTTATACATGTACCACATCCTATAGTATGAGAGGGTATATTGGGAAAAGTCCAAATCCCACATTGATTAGAGATAGTACCAAAATACAGTATATAAGTGTGGACAATCCTCACCTTACAAGCCGATTTTGTAGGATTGACTTAGGCCTAAACCACTTTGTAAGATGTGGTGCCACCTATCAAAGAAAATAAGCAAAAGCTTTCACTAAAAGTGAAAAGCAATGGCTACTTCACTGATTTCGTATCTTCTTTTTGGCTGAAAGTGTAAAAAGTTTCATACTGAAATTGAATCAAATTCAAAATCTTACTGAACTTGACCTTTGCATTAGGGGTGAACTTTCCTTGCATTGCAACATTAACTGACATAACTTCCATGACTAGACTCTCATTTTTCATAGCCACAGTCCCCTTGTTTCTTAACCAGTTTAATATGTCTACCCATTAAGTGTTCATTTTATTTTCAAAGAACAAGAGCTGTGAATAGGAAAATTGATTATTATTTGCTAGAATTGGGGCATGAGACAAGAATACCGCATAAAATGAATAGTTGCTCAATCAACCCACAAACCTGGATGACATAGGAGAAATATGTGGGCTCCACCTATTGGGCGAAGTTGCTTCTCTGCTTCTGCAGCATGCTCCAGACAGAACACATGCATTCTGGATGAATCTTCATCAGATTGTAACACCATCGAAGCATTTTTATTATCAAAGGGAACCATAGACATTTTAGAAAATGACCTTTCAGCATCATTGGCATCTTGGGAACAATTGGAGGTGGAATTTGGCACTTTCATATTTTCAAATCTAACCCCTGATGTGATATTATAATCCTGTTTCTTCAAAGGGTGGTCTAAAGATTGATGACTTAAATTACACTCAAATCTACCATGCATTAAACCCTCACAACTGGCACTCCTCAAAGGAATATTATCTCCGGTATCAAGTGCAGACACGGGACTAGCATGGGAATCTTGAGTGTGAGAAAGTAAACTTTCTGAAGCAGAGATCAGCACATTTGTTTCATGACCATCAACTGAAATCTGATCTTCCTCAGAGTCAGAAGAATTTCCATATGCTGAAGCCAATAGTGCAAGAGCTGTATTGCCCTTTTCACTTTCAATACTTAAAGCATACTGAGAAGATTGAGCAGAAACATCTTGCATACCATCTTGGACATTGTTTTTCATCCATCCTGCATGACAGAACAAAGGATCAGTACTTTTAAGCTTTACCAAACTCCTAGCCAAGAAGATTGAAACCATGAAATTACATATGGAAAAAGAAGATATAAAAAGATTTAGCTCCTTAAATACCTAAGGCATGCTTGCAAATGCACCTCATAAAAGATTTGAAGGGCACTAGTGTATGTTTCTGCTCTCCTATTATCCCCCAACTAAAAGCTAAAAAAAAATGAGGTTTGCTATTACTGTGTAACTTAAGACAAGTTCATGGCACTGGTGGCAGGACAACTCAGTTTCTTCAACTATCACAACGGATACAACTGTCAGGTTTTACAGAGGGGGTTTCACTAGGGAGACAACACCAATGAGACCTGAGCCTAACCACATAAGATACTGACACCACTCTCAACCCAAAACCTTAAGGCTTTGGGTTGAGAGTGGTGTCAGTGTCTTATGTGGTTGGGCTCAGATCTCATTGGTGTTGTATCTCCCAGTGAAACCCCCTCCGTAAAAACCTAACAAGTGGTATCAGAGCCGATGGTTAATACCGTGAAACCCCCTCCGTAAAAACCTGACAACAACTAAAGCAACTTAACCATTTACCTAATATACTACACTTCTACAGAATGCAAACCAACCTTTTGGACCCCAATAAACACCAATAGGACCATGAGAGAAACTTAGAACAGAAGATAGATAAACAAGTATGTTAAGGCTCAGACTGCCCTAAGCAAATAAAATCAACGTTTCACAAAAGGAAAGATTTTAGATAGGAGAAAGGAAGACATGCCCGGTCCATGCAATGAAGAGACAGTTATAACCTAAAGGCACAGATTTTTTGGGACTGCCCTTTTGCAGGAAATTATCATGATAGTGTGGTCATTATATACAGAAGGATACTAGCCAAATAAATAGACATGTTTCCTGATGAGCATAAGACGGAGGTCCAGAAAATACCTAGGATGTGACGACATTATTGATAACATTTGAAGAAAAATAAACTATTTTTTATGACAATATGAAACAAAGTATGAAATACTACAAATAGTACTCATAAACCTGCCTGTATACATATTTGGCACAGGAATAGTTGCTTCTTCTGGGGCAGTAGTAAGTTTACTGTTAGATACTCCAGAACCAACAACCGAATCATTAAAGAAGCTGCAATCAGCTGACATGAGATATCTAGCAGCTGGATCTCTAGGCTGTACAATAGCAACACATGAAAAGCTTAATATTCCACAAGTGACACATGAAAACAGTCTCTGATCTGACAATCCATCTTCTTCACTAGTTTCTCTCTCAGTGTCCCTTTGAAGTGGCTTAGTACTTGAAGTGCTTAAGTTACCATTTACATCAAAAGAGGAAATCCTGTTCCTTTCATACATCGTACTAAACTTGTCTTTCACAGAATAGAAACTTTTTTCTTGCTTGATTCCATGACTCCTGTTGAATACCAGATCATCAGAAACAAAACCTTTTGAGGAATGCATTCCCTCAGAATTGCTTACATTGATGGATTGCTGGGATCCAACACGTAATTTTGAGCAAATAGAAATGTCAACTGAGCTACGAGGTAGAAGTACTACAGCGGATCCTTTCCCCAGTATATGAAGCAAGTCATTGTTCTGTAACACATCTTGGACAAATAGTTCTTTAATTACAGTCTCTCCTTCACCCTTCTTCTTATCTTTAAGACGAGAACTACGAGGTTCAGCACTGATGCTTGCAGGAATTCTGTATGGAGAAAACAAAGGATATTTACAGGCAGTATAATTTAGAACAGATAATATGGTCATCAGAACCATTGTCTTGGTGACATGATCACATAGTACATGAATTATGAAGGGAAACCTAAAAAAGAAAATATATATCTTGAACCAGAATGATTCATCCATATATTTTAAAATTGGAGAGAATACATGTGTATCTTCAAACTCCCTTAAGTCAATAAGGTATTGTTAATAATGGCACCAAACGTACTAACAAAATGAAAACAAAAGATAATTCTAGTAAGGTGTCGGCAGTACGCTCTCGTAGCCAATTATAAGAAGTTAAAATAGAAAAAGACAAACCTAGAACACAAAGCTAAGGCAAGGTCATAAAGTAACTGGAAATGTGAAACCATGGGAGGATAATTTAGTGAAGCCCTCCGAATGGCAGCATCTTTAGCAACCCTCAACCACTCAGGTGTAGCAATGTTCGCTGCCTCTCCACAATTAAAACCTACACAGTATACACTCAAAATCATTAGAAATATTCTACTATTGACTGAAAGAATAACATCTATCACCACCACCTACCCCACCCTAAAAAAGAAAAGAAAAAGAGAATCTTTGAGCCTGTGACAGCCACTCTTACCATGACTAAACCCTGTGTGATAGGCTCTTGGAAACGTCACAACAAATTCCCCAGCGTTTTGTACTAACCTGATTCCACAAAATTGAAATTTAAAGTCATAGATGCACGGAAACCACCATACAGGGTTGCCAAAAATGGAAATAACATCCAATAATTGCAATGATGATTACTAGGGAGAGGATATGATATTCCTTTAAGTAGAAAAAACAAAAATGGGAACCAAGCAAGGCTTTCCTGTCAATGCATAACAGAAATGGGTTCTCCCCTGAAACAAACCATTGCAGAGCACCAGAGAGGAGGCATGAAAACAATCCTACGTCAAATCACATATAGAGAAAAGAGAAGCCCTTAAAGATGAGGGAGGGCATTTCAGTCCAACCATACATACCGCACAACTTAATAAACTATATACTGCAACAACGAAGTTTCCATTTTTCTATCAAAACTTTAAAAACTAACCATCCATAACTGCTTCCAAGCTCCAAATGAAAGAGCACTCTATTCATACACCGATGAATTCAAAATTAAATAGCACACAAAAGTGGAGAAATATAAAAAGATTATTCCAAATGGCAGTAAAAAAACAAACAAAATAAGTGTTTTGACAAGGCATACATTTCCTGCAATGTTGTATTTGAAATTGCAATTTAATTTCAACAGCTTTAAAGTTCAAACTGTTTTGTGTGTAGTAATTTAGAGTAAATAGTACCACTTACAGGGCACACAAAAACTGGAAGTACAAGTAATTAGTTTTTGAGATTAATCTGAGGATATACCAAATAAGATCATCCCAAAAATATGTAGTATGCATAAGTACCTGCAGCATGGAACACCTGCACTAATAAATACTTCAGGCGACATCACTGTGGTTTTCTCACCAAGAATAGCAAATGTAACTGTTGAAACGAAACAGACCCGTGTAAGTTTGTAATATGTGGATATATAAACACAAAAAATCAAGTATCATTCTCTTTACATATAGAAATCACAGTTATCCTCATTTATCCCAGATGAGACCAATGAATATTTTTCATTCCTGATAAATTGAAAAGCAAAACACGATATATCAGAAGTGAAAGGAGTGAAGATGATAAATAGAAAACAACAAAGATTCCCCAGACAAAAGAAAAAATCTACAAAGACAACGCCTATGTCAAGGAAACATGTTGGCAGACAGTAAGTGAAAAGAAAGAGATAGTTGTGCCTACTCAGATTGGGTAGAATTTTAAATCCAAATGGGATCCTTGTATTCAAATGTTGTTCAATCCCCAGATGCTTTCATAGCCTCCTAAAGCAATGAATAGGCATCCTAAAACCAACTATGCAATCCTTAATTTGGTTATCTTTCACTGTTACAGTCAGCACTCCACCCACTTTAAACTGGCTAAGGATGAAAGCAGAGGACTATAACTTAAATCATAAACTCCTAAGGTTTTAGTAGCAATCTTGTTTTCAACAATAATGCCTTGAACTAAAGCTAATGATTGTGAGAGCCGGACACAATACAAGCACACATCCTCCAATTTATACACAAAAATGCACCTCATGCAGAAAAAGAACGAAACAAACTATATGGCAATTTACTAGTGAAAGAGTGAAAGATTACAAGCGCTTATGTTAAAAGTTCCCATGATCAAGAATATCTCACAGGGAACATCAAAAAGCAGGACATTCTGCAACAGAACCAGGACTAAATGATCCAACAGAATGGAACCCAAACAACACGCTTCCATCCAGTGTTTGGGCCCATTAAACACACTGCTGCAATTTTAGTCCCAGTGTGGGATAAACTTCACAATCAGCACGTTCGGGAGAAGAAAGCAAAAGGATCAAATGAGCAAGCTTCTCCTCAATATATGTATGTATGTATGTATAAATTAATGTATACCTCACTCATTTAATTTCTTCAAAAGCTAACTTTATCTCACGAAAGCTAATTTTAAACTTCGAAAAAGTTACGTGTTTTTACCCAAGCTATCCGAACAGAGCCTTGGATGAAGTTATGTGCTTTTCACAAGTTATCCGAACAGGGCCATGGAAAAAGTCAACTATTTTTTTTTCAGAAGCTTATCCAAACGGAGACCCAGGTCAAAATCCACAAAAAAGATACGGTTAAATAAATTTGCTCTGGAATCCTCTGTAAAGTTCAGAGCAGTTCATCCCGCCCCCAAATAAAAACGGAACCTCAGGCAAACTTCAAACTGGAGAAGCAGCAGAGAACATAAACACGCACGGAACAGACTATCACTAGCAATCAACTAACTTCCTATTTACAAAGTCAACATTTCAGAAATTCAAAGCAAACGCATGACCTCAGCAGTAAATTCAGCAATGTCCGAAAGAAAAAGAAAAAACAAAGTCAACCTCAGAGATACACAAACCAAACACACCATCTACTCACCGAGCGGATTAATCTCTCCCCCGTAGCCGTGAACCCTAACAACCTCCTCAAACGCAACAGCAGCATCTCGAGGGACGCCGTACCAGGTCTTGCCAGCACCCATGTGGAGGTAGTTCAAGCTATGCAAGTCGTGGTCCTCGACATGCCAGGCAAACCAGCTGAAGAGCATGGCAACATAGACCATGGGAGAAGTAACGCCCGGAATCTCCTCCTTCATGAAGCGCAAAAGTGAACCCGTGGCCCGCGAAACCGCTCGCATGTTCCACGGAGTGTCCGCAAGGGAGGTGGGATCCCCTGTGTGGCGGCATTTGGGGGAGAACGCGGAACCCGGCATGTCGTTAGCGTATTCCACGGAGAAGGGTTTGTCCAACGTGGCCTTCCAGAAGAGTGTTTCAGTCTCAAGTGGAGTCAGGCCTGGGCCTGGGCCCGGACCTTTTCTGGTGTGGCGTTTGAGGTACGCTTTCTCGAAGGACTTGGCTTTGGACTCGAACTCCGTGAAGGTATAGTGGTCACCGCTCTGCCAGACAGGTCGCTGCACGGGGCGGGGCCGGCGGGGGCAGAAGCCGATCTGTTGCTGGCGCGTGGTGAATGTGGAACCTGAAACGGCAAGTGAGCGGTTGAGGTTGGCGATGGCGGTTTTCTTGGGAGAAGGAGGGAAGGGAGGAATGATTTTGCAGATGCCGTACTTGGACGCTTCCTTCTCGATCTTGAATATGTAGCCGATTGGATCTTGGAACTCTGCCGCGGTCGGCCGGTACTCCGGGGCCACCGGCATCGATTTCAGCCACGGCAAAACGTCGGCGCTCCCCTCCGAACCCCCTCCCATTATCCCTGATTTCTTCTCCGTGGCTCTCATTGAAGCCTCCGCGAGCTCACACCTCGTTTTTGCGTCTCTTCCCCTGTTTCCAGAGGAAGGGAACTACGAGGAGAAATGAAATGAATAAGAAAATTTTGGGGCAGAGGAAAGAAGCAAAACAAAACAGGGGTTAGTAGAATTAAGAAGTAGAGTAAGTACTAGTAGTAGAGACATGTGAGTGATGTGTGAGTTGGGGGCTTTTATTGTGGCCTCGCTTCATAACAAACATCCCTCATTCTCCCCTAATTTACCACCTCTGCCATTTTCTCTTTCTTTCTCGTATACCAGCAGCACTTGTAATTAAACGCTTTTGGCGTTTTTCTGTTTTTGGATAAATCATTTTACGTAATTATAATTTGGTGAGTCCTTCTCTGCCGCTTCCTGTTTTTCCATTATTCTACTTTTGCCCCCGCCATACCTTTGTATTTCCGAATTAACCCCGCACCGTGCCACATCGGTCAAACACGTCAGAGGGTTGAGTGACACGTGTCATTCTTTAATTGCCTGTCGTGGATGCATGTTCAAAGAGCAGGGTCAGCAACTCTATGAGTGTGTATAATTTTAGTTATGGGGCTGTTTTGATTTGATTGCTAGAGTGGATTAATCATGTTCCTTTATGGTAAAAATCCTTTATGGTAACAACACACGACAACAACGTTGTAGCTAATCACAAGTCAAACATTTAAGTACCTTCCATCCCCTATGACTTTTCTTCTTCAAACTTGCATGCATTCTTTTTTTTCTTATGAACTAAATTTAACTTACTTTGGTTACATATACTTATTTATGTTTCCCATGGGTGAATAATATTTGTATGGAGCATTTATTTATGCTTGTTTAAATTTAATAATAATCTTTCACTAATTTCATGTGTACCATTCATGCAAGATCTATTTCAAATGAAAAAGTAACATCACCCGTACATTGATGTATATTGATCCTAAATTTCGTAGTCATTCTTCTAGACCCATTTCATTTCACGTACTTTTATGAGTTGTTTTTTTTTTTTTTTTTTTTCTTTTTTTTTTTGGTTTTTTTTTTTTTTTTTTCCTAGGTTAAAAAGTGCAAAAATTTCTGTTATTTTGCGTGGCTAAAAGGAGTTTAAATAGAATCTTGTTCCTTTTTTTGTCGGAAGCTTCAACGTAGACCTTCTATCATTTGAAAAGTGCTATATTCTCTACCATTGTTCCTGCATCATCGCACACAATAGTTTAAACATGAATTATTTTCTCCAAGCGTTTCTGTTGGCTCCATTTTCTTTTTTCGGGGTTCAATTATTTTGATGGTTTGTCAACAATGTTTGAAAAACTATGTTGTGAAAATAATCTTTGAAGAATCATGGATTTAGTAGTTTATATTTGTTTTTGTGAACACAAATGGAATTTATTGATGCACTTTTAAAGCAAACACATGTTTGTTAGTGGTCCAACATCTATCAGAGTAATTTGAATGGCCTAACCACTATAAATTATTTTAGTGAATTATTTGTATACATGCATATTTTTATATGTACATTATTTTCTTATATTTTTCAATTTTACAACTTCAAATGATATAACTCTGCCATGTCACCAAATAATAGGTACCTTAAATATTTTCATGAAATTATTATATCCCAAAATCACACCGTACTTTTCGTTCTACTTGAAAATAATTTTATCTGCTTTCGAATTTTTCAATACATTTTCCGAGCAAATGACTATTACCATATATAAGGGGGCAGTATTATTTATCCAGTCTAACAATCGATCTAAAACTCTGCTATTATATTACTTTTTTTGCATGTGAAAAAATAAATTATGTTTTTTCATTTTAATTTAATAAACAATATATACTTCGCTCTTTATATTTTTCTGTGCATACGCCAAAACATCCCTATCTAAATAACAAAAACAAAATATTTTCTTGAAATGAAGAATATCAGCTTTACCAAAAAAATACAAAATATTAGTATTCTCATTGTGTTAACATACATTATCTATAACATCTCCTTACGGCCGTATTAATATTAATTATAATAAGATAGATAACATCTAGATAATATTTACATTATACTTTAAAGTCTTTCAAAATAAAATTTGTCATCGATAAGAAATTATAATACATTCATATATCTAAGAAAGAAAATAATTCACAAAACATTAATTATATATATATAACTTATTTTTATTGAGAATTTTTTCCTTATCGCATGCTCTTTTGTATAATATACAATTTTTAGAAACTAAAAAATATAACCACAAATAGTAGAGCTATCAAAACGGATCATTCGACCCGACCTGACCCACTACGAGTTAGCCACTTAGTAAGCTAACCCAACCTGCTCACTTATTAGTGAGCCAAAAAAATTTGAACCTGACCCGGCCCATCATGGATTGATAGGTTAAACGAGTTGGCTCGCTGACTCACTTAATTAAAAAGAATACAATTTATTTTTCTTCAATTCCAAAACAAACTAAATTACAATTGGGATTAAAATCTAAATAAACTTCAATACAATACAAAATAATGTTCAACCCCAAATACAAACAAAAATCAAAAAAATATTAGGTTTGTAGTTGCCAACCCAATATGTTGGCTAAAAAAATAGTCCAACCTAACCCAAATACAAAAAAATTATTTGACCATTTATTTGCGGGTGGGTTGGTGAGCCAACCCGGCTCACCACAGGTTTAACCCGGGTGAGCCGAGTTCTTGGTGGACTGGATCAAAAATTAACTCGTATTGAAATTTGTAAAACAATTTCAATCAAATACGATCCAAACCCGTGGTGGGCTAGATTAGCTCACGAATTTTAACCCAGATTGACAACTTTAACCACAAAAGCCCACAAATAGGGCAATATAGTGTTGTAGTACAAAAGATTTTTTTATGTCAAATATTTAGGATTAATTATATTAGGTAAGAGTTTGACGTAAATACTATGTAAGTTTACGTTGATCATAATATTTAACATAAATTTACCTTAGATTTGGTGAGGTCAACCATAAATTCAATTGGGTTTCGGTTGTTTTCTTTCTTCATTTCCATTTTTCCTTTATTCCCTTTGGTGTTTACCCTTTTGCTCAACTCTAAGCACAAATCAAATCACGAGTTTCCTCTCATACTCTCCGTTAAGTTCAAAATTATCGGCTCCACCATTTTTATCACTAACCACATTAATGACTCTGCTTCACAGTGAAGAGAAGTGGAAAAGGTGTTGTTTTGTGTTCAGAAACCTCCAACCTAACTCTCCAAAAGCAATCATTTGAATTTAGTAGTATAATAGAGATATAAAGCACTTACCTCAATAACTCACTTGAACCCAAAAATGCTCCAATGCAATCGCTGAAAAACACACACCACCACAAAAACAACTTCTAAAACCTCCACAAACACACATAAATACTACCACTGAAAAAGAAAATGAAACTAAGGAGAATTTCCCCACGGAAGTGTTAGGAATAAAAACCAATTTGCCTATGTAAATAGATTTACATTAGATTCTTTCAAGGTTCAACATAAAACTCGATTTTTACATCAAATTGAACGCATGTCCAAAAAATTATATTATTTTTATGCCAGATCCCATAGTTTATGAAACTCAGCCTCATCAACATCAAACTTAGCATAAACATCAATTTCAACATCAACATTATCATAATATATATATGCAAATTCAAACAATTTAGACACAAATGAATATTCCATTGCATACAAAGGGTGGAAATTAGAAACATGTATATCAACAACATCATCAATGATATTAACATGGAAGACAAAATGGCCCTTTGATGGATGTTTCATGGCAGTCAGAATATTGAAACGCATAACAATATCATCAAACTCCACAGACAGAGTCCATACATGGACATCAATCTTGGTTTGTGCGGTCTTTAAAAATGGTATGTATAAAATGATTGGTGATAAACCATGTGAAAATCCCTCTTCCATGTTAAGAATATAAAAATCAGTAAGAAAAATTAATTCACCAACATAAACCAAGACATTGTCAACCAGAGATATCCTTCCTTATGGTTGTGGTCCTAGAAGCATGGAAGAATTTGGCAAAGAACAATCTCTTCGGGTCATCCAGCTTGTGATGGAGCTGGGTGCAAGATAGTAGAACTAGTATTTTGCCTTATCCTCCAAACAATGAGGAAAAGCCTTGAAGTAGACATGATCTTTTTGGACATCAATAGGCTTCATGGTGGAACACAAAATATGGAATTGCTTCAAATGCTTTTGTGAGTCCTCACTTGCAAGTCCATGAAACTTTGGCAACAAATGTATCCATCCAGTTTTAAGAACATATGGCATTTCCTCTTTCGGATACTAGATGCACAAACTATCATAAGTGAACTCAGGTGCATCCAGTTCATTGAGCTCCCTCTAACGAGGTGAAGGTTCAGCCATATCTACTTAAAAACTAAGAAAACAAACTACTAGGGATATTACCGTAACACCCCTATCTAATTATCTGACATGTGTCCAATAAATAGGTTTTTTCGTCATTTTGGTACCCTGTTGGAATGGTTTAACCAGCTGAAAACATTATTAATGTTTTGTCCCTCTTTTCTCCTCCGTAGTGAATTTGTGTTTGGGTATTTGGTAATTTCACCAACTTTTAAATGTAGAAACACTATATCGTGTGATGGATCTCTTTCAAAGCTTCTATGCAGGTTCAAATTTCAAATCACATTTATGCTTTCCTTTCTCCTTCTTCCTCCTTCTTCCTCTGCTTCGTCTCATTTCTTCTTTTCTACTTCTTCTTCTATCCACTACATTTGTTGGTTTTTGTAAGGCACTTTTTGGGGACAATGGTTGTCGTGCAGTGCTTCTGTAGAAGGTGTGTCCATTTTGAGTTATGAGTTATTTTTTGTGTAGGGTTTTGACTAATCTTTTAAGGGTTTAAGATTTTGATCATTTTGTTTAATCTGGAGTTCCGTTCGTATGTTGATTGAGGGTTTGCGAGAATTTATGGTTCTGTTTTTTGTGTTGTTTGTGATTTCGTGTTTCGGCTGAGGGTTGTGGGTTGTGGATTCTATTTTTTGTTGTTGCTATGGAGTTTTTTATTTTGGTTCTTGATCTCGACTATTTCTATGGAAAAAAAAGTTTTTGTCTTTGTGAATGGGTATTTTATTTTTTACTTTTGGTTTTGGAGTGTTGTTTGGCTGGAAGAAATTTTGGTGTTTGTAAGTGGTATGGTTGAAATGTGCATTTTATCGTTTGGAGTGTGAATCTGCGTTGTGTTGGGGTTTTAGTGTTTAGCATTCAATTTTTGTGGTTTGATGTTTTAGCATTTACCATATAGTTTATCGGGGGATTTAGATGGTTTGATGTTGATTTTTTTCTTTAAGTGCATAACCGGATTTCTGACATTGCTAGATCTTTTTCCATTTTCTGCTTAGTTGTTCTCCTTTTATGGTCTCAAGCACGAATGTGATAGCGGATTGATGTCATGTTAGGCTCAAGTGCAAAGTTCTTTTAAACTTTCATCAGGTAAGATTTTAGTGTTTGATTCGGGTACATGACTATTACATTGAATTTTAGTATTAGTTCCTTCAAATACTGGCTAAGTTGTGTTCCTTTACTAGGTTTGTTCCCTTCCCAGATCTTCATTGCAGATGAAGATGAAAGTGAAGGTTATGTTTAATTCTTTTTTCATTTGGTTCATAAATCAACCTCAAATACTCTTTATTTCCTTGATTGAAGAATTAACAAATATATAGTAAATAAAGAAACAAAGCATCTGCTATCTGTTGTTGACATAATGTGGCGATGAGTGCAGAAGTGGTTTAATTTCCATGTTGAAATAGTCAGACACACTCATCCATGGAAGTTGAAATAGTCCCACTAGAAGCCAAAGTTTTGCTCCTCAAGCCAAAGTTTGAGCTTTGAAACCTCATGAGATTAAAAGCTAATTAAAAGCTTGGGTATGTGTTGCTAATTTTTTTTAAGAAATTGCATTCCTTTGTATAGTATTAGCATTATTAAATATTTTTTCACTCTTTTAGTCATATTATTGTTAAGGAATGAGATTTAATCTTTTAAATTTTGAATTTGTTTACTTTTTATTGTAGTGACAGGAGCTCCTCACTATTATGTTTTTCCTTGAATTTGAAACTGAGAGGTAGATGCAACTAGCATCCGTGGCGTGGTAAAATTGTTTAATTTTTAGTTTATGAAAGCAACATTGTATGACTGCACAACAAATTAGAACAAACCATTTTGAATGTTTAATTTTGAGAGAAATGATATACAAGGGTAGGTTTCATATATGTTTTACACTCCACCATTTTGAATTGAAATGTTTTTTTTTTTAGTGTTATATTGTGAGTGCTTATAATTGGAAGCAAGCATTGTAGAATCAAGAAAATGTTATTATACTCCAACATTATCTACTTTATTGAGAGAATGCTTAATACAATTATTTTGTTAAGTTAACAAATATTTTTTTTTTCCAGAAAAATCTATATTTTCAAATTTTTGATTGTTTGTTTTATTTTTATTAGCTATATTAATATTGTTATTTACTTCCAATTTTATTCACTTTTTAATTGTGCATATTAATGTTAAATACTTTTTAGTGACGTTGATATTAATATTTTGTACGCATTTTAGTTTATTTATCTAAAAATGTACATGCATTTAAATTTTTTAGAGTTATTTGGGGTTCTAAACTTGTAGTTTATTTATCTAGAAATGTGTACGCATTCAAATTTTTTAAATTTATTTAGGTTCTAAAATTGTTTCTAAGTTGAATGCATTTTTAATAGTATAAGTTTTTCTTTTTGTTTAAATATGATTTGTCAGCTGATGTTTTATGATTTGGAAAGTTGGGCAGGTTTGTTAATTGTGCATATTAATGTTAAATACTTTTTAATGACGTTGATATTATTATTTTGTACGCATTTTAGTTTATTTATCTAAAAATGTACATGTATTTAAATTTTTTAGAGTTATTTGGGGTTCTAAAATTGTAGTTTATTCATCTAGAAATGTGTACGCATTCAAAATTTTTAAATTTATTTAGGTTCTAAAACTGTTTCTAAGTTGAATGCATTTTTAATAGTATAAGTTTTTCTTTTTGTTTAAATATGATTTGTCAGCTGATGTTTTATGATTTGGAAAGTTTGGCAGGTTTGTTAAGACAATTTCTTTAAATTGGTGAGGCATACATTTTTTTGCCTTTATTATATACTATTAGGCAATTTGTTCAAGATAATTATGTATGTTAAGATTATCTACGAATATTCTTTCTCCATATTTTTTTTAAACTACTCAATTTTTATTGTCAATGACATGAGGTGTTGGTTGTTCAATGAAATTTCATTATTTCATATACATCTATAGTCTTATTTCTTGCATAGTTCTCTAATTTCATTGTTAAAATATATAAATTTGAAACGATACAAATAATCATAGTACTTAATGTGTTGAATCTCTTGAGTTGTCATTTTAAGGTTGAGATAACTTTTCTACATCACATCATGGAACTGCATAATACTATGGATCGTGATGATGAAACAAGGTTTTAGCATTCAATTTGCTTTATAATTTTAATATGGATTTTGATCCACATTATTTGTGAATCTCAACTTTAACCATAACATTTTTGTCATTTAGCTTTTATATGTGTAAACCATAAATCTACATACAAATTAGATCATTAATTTATAATTATCTGATATAATACGTTTCATTTATATTTATTTGATTAACCTGATTAGTTCATTTAGCTTTTAATCATAAATCTCTCGAAGTGAATAAATATGATACATGGGAACCACTTTTCTACAAAAGTAGTCTTTGGTTATCACTTAAAGCCACAACCATAAAATAAATGTTGGTCTCATGTACCTCCAAAAGAAATGTTGTCTCTCCACAACATCATATGTTGGTAAACGCAAGCATTTCTTTTGTCTTGATTTTCTCCTATACTTAACATTTTAGCTAATATGAAATTACTTTATCATATAGGCAGTGGGAAGACATATACTATGCAACCATTGCCTTTCAAAGCTTCGAAAGATATTTTAAGATTAATGCACCACTCCTACTGGAATTCTAATTGTTTGTTAGTTTCTTCGAAATTTCGAAATATATGGTGGAAAACTTTTTTATCTCCCCAATGATCGAAAGTAAGTCGTCATCATCATGTGAAGTGGAATAAGTATCTAATTTGGGAGTTATTTGGTTGATTAGCTTATGATTTTGTAGAAAACTTTTCATGAGGGGAGGATGGGAAACAACAAGTTTGCATGGTTGGCTTCCAAGAATATAGGGTTGTTATTTCAATTCATGTTTATTCAATTTTCTAGGTTTTCTTATTCCCTTTACAATTTTTAAGTTATGTTGTTTTCAGAGAGGAGGATCCTGGATCCTATTTGTATGTGCTAAACTTGGGAAAACCAGGTAATACTATGGACTTTTCTTTTGGTTGTTCTTTATTTGCATTTAGTTACATTAAAATTTGTTGCTTTCTTTTAATTTTAACCATCACAGAGAAGAAAAGTTTATTTTTTTAAAGCTTAGGAGTAAGTGTTTTCTTCATTCATGTTTGATTTTTATTTCAGATAAGAATACCCTATTTGTGTGTTCTAAACTCAGATGCAAGATCATTTAATAAATATCTTGAATTACATATTTGAAATTCATTTCACTACTTTACTTCATCCTGCTTATATGCAGGATCATTTGTCAATTATAAACTTCAACAATTTTTTATTATGATTTTCAAGTTTGAAAGACATGTCAAAGTTATTATCTCAATCCATGATGGCCATTTATTTTTGCCTTTGTAGTATGACAATAAGAGAAGGAAATATGTGTTCTCTATTGCAAATTCAAAGTTCATATGGTGTATATTTAAAACGGTCTTCATATTTTGGTTAAAATGGTGAACAAGAATTCTAAATGATGAGTTATTGTTGATTTGTTTCAGAGTGGGATTGAGGTGGTTTCCCACGTTGGTTCCATTCCATAAATCGAAGTCCCAAACCAAGATCATCTGATCGTGCTTATCTTCAAATGGTATATTTTTCTTTATATATATATATATATATATGGGAATCAAACAATATTGAATGAATTAGAGTTATGTTAGATCATTTCAACATTATCCTTATGATCCTTATGTCTATAATGGGTTGTAACCCCTTGCTTGATACCACGAGTGTTTCAATAGAGGAGCTTGGAGATTGAGATTGTTGTTACATCTTATGAGATCTGGCTTCTTTGGCCTGTTTGCCTTGCTTCCATTGCATCATCTTAAAGTTAAATTAAGATCATGGTAACATGCAACCTCAAGAGTTAAATTGAACTCAATCAGTAAGTGACAATTAGAGAATGTGGGTATATAATGTTCTTTCTTAACTGCATTATTTTCTGTTTTGATGTCGTTAATAACATGAGGCAATATTTCAAAAAAGGATGTTGGAGAAGCTCTTCGTGAAATTAACAAAGTAAAGCCTTGATCCTTAGCCTTCGCTTGAATGAGGATTCTTTCATTAAAAAAAATAAATAAACAAACCTCATTGATATGGAAACACCATGACAGTTTATAGCTAGGTAGGATTTAAAGGTTGTTTTTATCTTTCTAGAGTAGGTAAGATTTATATTGTCTTTGGCAAGCTTTATGGTCCATTCATTTTCATCATTATCAAGAAACAATGGTATTACGAAGTATTGGATACAGATACAAAAATTTTCAGAATTTATATATTTGAATTGATTTGAGTTTTTATGCTCAATATGCGCAGGGAGAAATATCAAGCAGGATTAACTATTCAGGATTAGCTTTAGGGTGGACTATGATTACTTTAGTTAGGTTTTGTGATAACCTTGGGTTATTCCTTAAAATTACTAAGAGACTCATTTCAATAACTTAATTTTCCTTTTATTGCATCTTTAAATTTATTGATATGTTTACACGGTAAAATAGTTTATTGCTTTTTTTCAAATCATGGTTAGGTAGGTGCCACCACTGACAACATAGAAAGTTGTGCAACCTTGCTAATCATGTCTTGGGATTGGTAGCTTTCTTTGATGACTATTCATCGAATTAACAAGTGCACTGAAGGCTGGTACTACATTTATGTTGATAGTAATTAGAGCTTTTTGTCATTACATTTGTGCCGAAGGGTAAAGTGCATCAAGCGCTTTGTATATTTACACATAAGCCCCTAATTATATTTCTGCTCATTTATATTTACATATAATCTCTGTAATTATATTGTATCTACACCTCTAGATTTTCAATTGAAACTGCTAATTGCAATTCCTTCTAGATTCTAACCAATTTGGTAGTTCATTATTTTGATTATATTCTACTTTTGCATAGATGTAGAATTGTTTGGTTTTTCTCAGCTCTTTTTCTTGAATTGTTGAACTCTGTTGGATTCTATGTAAATTTATTTCAATTTTAATTTCTCTAATTCTTTATAGTAGTAGTTAGTCGTGAGTTTACAAAATTTTAAGCAGATGAACTGAAATTTACAAGATAGATAATTCAATATCTTTGTGCTCTCAGTGATCTCTAATAAGCTCCCAATTTATGCTAGACACTATCATATAATATATGGTTGTGTAATCCATTGATATGATGCTTTTAATAACCGAAACACCAAAGTTTAAATGTAGATTGATATTAATTTTTTAAATACAATACAAAAATTTAAATTGTTTTTTAAAGTTTAATAATGATAAATATTTATGTTAATTAAATATTTGATTTTTCCACTCCCACACGGTCTATGGTTGTATAAATTGATAGGGAAAAGTGTAAAATAATTCTAAAAAACATGATAAGTATATGATTAATATTATGTGAATCTAAATTAAAATCGTATGTATTAAATTTTGTCAACATTTGTTTTTAAATTATTGTCATCATAAGTACTACTGCTATATAGATTAGATACTACATATTAAATATTTTCAAGTATCAAACACGGATATATATCGCACACGATAAATGATCCAAATTGAAATATCGGTACGTTATGATATATAATATATTAAACATTAAGTATACTATCATATTTGTACCGGACCTGGTCAACTTGACCATATACATGACAACCCTCACATACATGTTGGAAACAACCCAAGTACACGACTTGGGCTGGCATGGACTCAGACTCATAACTGAATAAAAGCTAAAGTAACAACAAAGCGGCCAACCTAGGACAGTGTGCGGCCAAGGACGACATTCGACAAGTCTGGAAGTAAACAGATCATACCGCCATTGAAGACTTAGTAAAATGGAAGCCCCCGCGTTCGATAGGCCTCAAGGGCCTGGATTAGGGCCCAGGCCCACTCACAGCCCAAGCTAGAGCCCAAAGTCAAGGCCCGACCCACGAGATAACCAGACATCATTAATGCTCTATAAATATGCATGGACCCCACGAATTAAAGGTATGCATTCATTAATCACAGATTTGACCTTTTTGAGAGTTTTGACTCACTTGAGCTTCGGAGTCCCTTCTGCAGGTAACCCCTTCTGGGTCCAATCCGACATGTATCGACCGAGAAGAGGCCAACTGAGGAGATAGCGGACTACATGGGTAAGGTGACTCTTGTGCCTAACTTATCTTGTTTGTTCTCTGCAGGAATAATTGGCGCCCATCGTGGGGTACGAGACGAACACCTTTAGTACCCGTTTTTCTCTGAAGATGGTTTCAACCCATAGCACCATTAACACCATCTCTGGTGGCTTCGCTAGTGGAGGATCCACTTCTTCTGCCAGAAAAAGACACCTCTGCCATATCAATCCATCAACCATATCACCCATTTCCACCACAGACGCTGCATGCCTCCTATCATCTTCACAGATGACGACTTTCATGGCCTCGACCATTAACAAGATGACCCCATGGTTATCACCGTTGAAATCGAAAACTACGCTGTTAAGAAAGTCCTTGTTGATCAAGGCAACTCTGTTGATATCCTCTACTGGGCACCTACCAAAAAATTCAACTTCCGGACACCGCCATGGTCCCGTATGACGAGCCAATATATGGCTTCTCCGGTGAACAAGTATCCACCCGTGGCTACATCGACCTTCACACCGTCTTTCGTGAGGGGACCCAAACCAAAACCATCCCAATCCGTTTCCTTATCGTCGACGCGCCAACATCCTACAATATCCTCTTGGGTCGTCCTTCCCTCAACACCCTTGGCGCCGTCGTCTCCACCCCTCACTTGGCCATGAAGTTCCCTTCCCCTTTCGGCGACATCCTTACCATTCACTGTGACCAGCGCTATGCACGCGAATCTTACATGGCCAGCCTGCGACCACAACTCCCAATTCAACAAACCAACCACATTGAACAACCCCCCGGCTCCAGCATCGCCCTATCCAGCGAAGATCTGGACCCTAGAGTAGGCCGAGATGTTCGTCTTGAACCAGTTGAGGAGACCTCCCCTCTAGAGCTTCCTAACGACCACTCCATCAACCTAGGCACAGGTTTAAACTCTAACGAGCGTGCCATCATCACACCCATCCTCATCAACAATACAGATCTTTTCGCATGGTCAACCGCTGATCTACCCGGGGTAGACCCTTTGGTGGCATCCCACAAATTATCCATCTATAAAGAAGCCCGCTACATATCCCAGAAAAAACGCAAGCTTGGTGAAGAACGCCGCCTGGCAGCTAAGGTTGAAGCCGACAAGTTACTAAACGCAGGGTTCATAGAAGAAGCTCAGTACACCACTTGGCTTTCTAACGTAGTCTTGGTGAAGAAGGCCAATGGCAAATGGCGAATGTGTGTAGACTACACGGATCTAAACAAAGCTTGCCCTCGCGATGCCTACCCCTTACCCAACATCGACCGACTTGTTGACGGCGCAGCAAGGAACAAAGTACTTAGCTTTTTAGATGCATATTCCGGGTACAACCAAATCCCTATGGCCGCATCTGACATGCACAAAACCGCCTTTATCACGGACGGCGCCAACTACTTCTACAGGGTAATGCCTTTTGGTCTCAAAAACGCTAGAGCAACCTACCAACGGCTGATGGACAAGGTTTTCAATCATCTAATGGGACAATGTGTCAAAGTATACGTCGATGACATGGTTGTCAAGTCTCCAAGTCATCGTCAACATGCTGAGGACTTATCAGCAGTCTTCTCCGCCCTACGCCAATACAACCTTCGCCTCAACCCAGACAAGTGTGTATTCGGCGTCGACCGAGGTAAATTCCTTGGTTTTATGTTAACCCAGCGCGGCATAGAAGCCAACCCCGAAAAATATAAAGCCATCATCGAGATGCATAGCCCCACTACCATCAAGGAAGTTCAACGCCTCATAGGCCGCCTCACAGCCATCTCCTGCTTCCTACCCAACCTAGCCGAACAAACCCAACCCATAGTTCAACTCTTAAAGAAATCCACCCGGTTCACGTGGACTGATGATTGTGAACAAATCTTCCAAAAATTGAAAACAACCCTAACCTCCCACCTATCCTCCACAAGCCGGACACTCATCAACCCCTCCTCATATACATCACAGCTACTGACCACACCGTTAACGCCGCGCTGGTCCAAGAAACAGAAGGCACGCATCACCCTGTCTATTTTGTAAGCAGAACACTACAAGATCCTGAAACCAGATATCAAATGGTAGAGAAGTTGGCCCTATCCTTGGTCCACGCAGCACGACGCCTACGCTCATACTTCCAAAACCACAGCGTAACCGTTAAAACCGACTACCCAATCCAAAAAATATTGCAAAAACCAGATCTAGCCGGATGCATGTCATCATGGGCCGTTGAGCTGTCAGAATTTAACATCCGCTATGAACCCCATGGCCCCATTAAAGCCCAATGTCTGTTGGACTTCATCAACGACCTCCAGCACATACCCACAGAGGACCAGTGGACGCTTCATGTAGATGGTTCCTCAAATCCAAAAGGTGTCGGTGCTGGCATCGTCTTAGAAGGCCCCAATGACATCCTCATTGAAAAATCCCTTTACTTTGCATTCAAAACGTCGAACAACCAAGCCGAGTACGAGGCAATCCTCGTTGGCCTTTCCCTAGCCCGCGAGGTAGGTGTCAAGAAATTAACGTGTAAAACCGACTCCAGGCTCACTGTGGGCCATCTAAGTGACGAGTTATAGATCAAAGACCCCATCCTTCTACAGTATTACCACCTGGTCCGTGCAGTCATTCAATCCGCCTTCGAACAAGTCCGCATCGAACACATTCCAAGGACCGACAACATCAGAGCCGACATCCTCTCCAAATTGGCCAGCACCAAGTTAAAAGGCCGTCACCGATCCCTATTATAGCAAACATTATCTACTCCATCCATCACACACACTTGTCAAAATTTAACCCACGCCCCAGCTGACAACGTCACCCCCTCCCAAAGTCATAACTGGACCACCTCCTACATCCAATACCTCAAAATCGGCAACGCCCCTAAAGATGCAGACAAAACTTGGCTGGCTAAGGCCGCCAGATACACCATGATAGGCGACGACCTCTACAAACGCGGATACGACCAACCCCTTCTCAAGTGTGTCACGGCAGAACAAGCACAATATGTTATTAAAGAGCTATATGAAGGCATTTGTGGCTATCATTCCGGCGCACGCACCATGGCTACCAGAGTTCTTAGAGCCGGATATTTCTTGCCGACTATAGAAGCAGACTGCCAGGATTATGTCAGAAAGTGCAAACCATGTTAGAAACATGGCAACCTTATTCACCAAAAACAAGAACAACTACACCACATACTATCCCCATGGCCATTCGCTAAGTGGGGAATGGACATCCTCGGCCCTTTTTCACCCGGCAAAGGGCAGGTGAAATTCCTAATTGTAGCCGTCGACTACTTCACCAAATGGACAGAAGCCAAGCCGCTAACCACCATCACGGCCCTGCAAGTTCAGCAATTTGTTTGGAAGGATATTATATGCAGATATGGTGTTCCACATACCATCATCACAGACAATGGCCGACAATTTATCAACAAAGAGCTAGCCAAATTCTACACTAGCCTAGACATCAAGCACATCACAAGTTCTGTAGAACATCCACAAACCAACGGACAAGCAGAGGCGACAAATAAAGTTATCTTCGTGGAACTACGCAAACGGTTAGACAGTGCCAAAGGCCGATGGCCCGAAGAGTTAGTAGAAGTGCTATGGGCTTACAGGTGCACCACTCAATCAGCGACAAATGAATCCCTTTTCAGCCTAGTTTACGGCGCAGACGCCATGATACCAGTTGAAATTGGTGAACCATCCCTGCGTCGAGAACTATACGATCCAACCCACAACCATCAGAACATGGCTACTCACCTTGACCTCCTACCAGAACTCAGAGAGAAAGCCCAAATACACAATTTAGCTGCCAAACAACGAGCTACCAGAAAGTATAATGCAAACCTATGCCCACGATCATTCGCCATCGGGGACTTAGTATGGAGAATGACCAGTAGTGCTAGAAAGAAGGATGGCAAGTTCTCCGCCAATTGGGACGGCCCATACCGTATACGCGAAGACGTAGGAGGAGGGGCTTATCGCTTGGAGCACTTATCCGGGGAAGAGATTCCCAACACTTGGAACGTATCGCACCTCAAATTCTACTTTAGCTGAATGTACACTGTAGATGGACCAATACTTGTAACCCTGGGTGTACTCTTTTTCCTCACCCGGTCTTTTTCCCTAAGGAGGGTTTTGGCCAGGGATGTTTTAACGAGGCACCCCACATTCAATAAATAAAACGAAGGGTTCTCAACTATACAACTTTCCTACGTTTTCACTCTAATTCGTTTTAAGTTCCCCACCCTTACCACAAGTAAGCGGCCTGGGTCGAACACCCTTAACTTCATGTTAATTCGTTTTAAGTTCCCCACCCTTACCACAAGTAAACGGCCTGGGTCGAACACCCTTAACTTCATGTTAATTCGTTTTAAGTTCCCCACCCTTACCACAAGTAAGCGGCCTGGGTCGAACATCCTTAACTTCATGTTAATTCGTTTTAAGTTTCCCACCCTTACCACAAGTAAGCGGTCTGGGTCGAACACCCTTAACTTCATGTTAATTCGTTTTAAGTTCCCCACCCTTACCACAAGTAAGCGGCCTGGGTCGAACACCCTTAACTTCATGTTAATTCGTTTTAAGTTCCCCACCCTTACCACAAGTAAGCGGCCTGGGTCGAACACCCTTAACATATAGCATACACAAATATTCCATACATACATATAAAGAGCAATTAAATCGCAAGTAATCGACATTCATATCAAACAGCAAAATAGAGCAATGTACGAGTTATTATAGACTTAGAATCATTAAACTAAATTGAAAGTATTAAATTAAATCCTAAGCCGCCTTCTGCTCCACGTCTTCCGCCACCACCTCATCACCACCAACATTAGCGTCAGCCGCCTCCTTTTCCTCATTTCCTTCTGAACCAAATTCCTCCTCATCTATAAGCACACCATCAACAACATATTTATTCACATCAAACCTAACATCGTTAGCATCAACACTCTCATAGAAAAATGCCGCTTGCCGAACACCCTTCTGAAAGCCATTGATATGTTCTTGTATTATGCAGCTCTTCAAGTCTTCCAGTTCACCCTCCAGCCTATCATGCTTCTCCTTCATATCGTCATAGTCGGCCTCAAGCTCTGCAATTCGACCCTTTAACTTTTCCTCAGAATCAAGGCATCGTACCCTTCACGAAGCGAGCCTTTTCCTTTCCAGTTCCCACTCCTCCTCCTTCTTTTTCCAAGCCTCCTTTTCTTCGTCATGCTTATCAACTTTCTCCTACAACTCCTCCACCTTGGTTCGGTTGCCTTCCTTCACCTCTCGCTCATACAAAGAACCCACACGCCGGCTAAGCAGCAAGGTCTTGCTGTTAAATTCAACCATGGCCCTCACCAAAGCTCTCGGCTCCATATTGTCAATTGAGTTTATCAGTGATTCCGGCAATGTCTTTCCTCACAGTAGTTTCCGGAAGCTCAATCAACCCAACTCCCGGCCCCTTCTCTCCACTACCCGAGCCTGCCCCCATCACGACAGCTCGCACTCTCTTCACATCCTTGCCCTTGCCCGCCCTTACAGGCAACTCCACCTTCCTTTTTGTACTCCCATGCACATGGACATCTACCAGCGAGTCCTGCAAGTTAGGAACCGCAGTGTTCCCAGCAACTTTAGCCTTCACTGCCTTCTCCTTACGAAGGGCTTGAAAAAGTGTCAAGTTCTTCTTGCCAAGTTGCGCTATATGCCCTGAAATACACAACACACAAATCGTCAAAATACTCCAATCAATTACAATGTTCAAAGTTACAAATAAAAATACCTTCAATATCTATAATAGGGTGAACTGAATTATACACCCTAATTAAGCCCTTAGTGGGCATCTTATCGCTAAATTGCATCAAAGTATCCACCACCTCCTTCTCACCCACCGACAGATCTTCCCTCGAAATCACCTTATATCTCCAAGGGTTGTCGGTCCAGAAGAATGGAAACTTAGTGTTACCATCAGCGGTATAGAAATGCGACTGACCAGCCAGCTTCACCACAACTTTGAAGAACCCATCTTTGAAGTGCTTGAATGACTGAGTGAAGGCCTCCAGTTTGTTGAGACCGCGTCGGCTGATTAACGATAATCATGTTATCGGACTCTTCGGCCTCGTCACAAAGAAATATAAGAACGCTCGGGGAGATGATTCTAAATACAACGCCATGCACATTAATCTGAAAGCTTACAAATACGCCCAGCTGTTCGGATGAAGCTGAGTAGGGGCAACATTCAACAATCGCAACACTCCCATAGTGAATTCGTCAAAAGGTAGACGAATGTGCAGCTGTGAGAAGTGGCACATGTACATATAAAAGAATTCTTCAGCTGCTCCTTCTTGGCCATGGCACGCACATTCAACGACGGTAACCCGCTCTGGAGCAATTAGATCCCTTCGCACACCCTTTTCAAAAATAGGCGTACAATTCAACCACGATTTTAGTAAGCGCGACCATCGAAACAACGACCGCTGAGTCCGCACATCTGCCGCTACCCATTCATATCCGGTCTTCGCCGGCCAATTGCTCTCAACTAGCTCCTCAGGCAGATCTTCCTAATCTCAACCACCCTCTCCATTGGAATTCTTCCTACACTACCCACTTCTTCCCTATCACTATTATCACTTCGACTACTCCCGCTATCCCTAGATCGCTCACTATCCGAGTTTGACAACGAAAACCTATCGCTACTACTAGACATACCTGATTTCTCTAGAAAAGATGACGGAGGAGGAAGAGAAGATATCAGACAGCTCTATACGCACGCGAACAAGTTTTTTGCAAATGAAACAGAATGAACGAAATGCAACAACATCATCATTTATACACGCGAATTTCAAGCATCACAACCCTTTCCCCCGAAAAACATAACTCTTTTCAATCATCACAAAGTACCAAAATGGCGGCGCCAAACTTCCCTAAGTCAGCTTTCTAACGTCTTTTCAACTGCCACAAACCTTTTCGCCTGCCCAAACGTCTCCTAGCCTTAACATTGTTCATCACACTTAAAGGCTGGGGGACTGGTGTATCACACCTAGCCGATCTTGACTAGCATACCAATACATATCACCCTTCACCGACACATTGTATCGGTAAAGGCTGGGGGACTAGTGTACCGGACCTGGTCAACTTGACCATATACATGACAACCCTCACATACATGCCGGAAACAACCCAAGTACACGACTTGGGCTGGCATGGACTCAGACTCATAACTGAATAAAAGCTAAAGTAACAACAAAGCGGCCAACCTAGGACAGTGTGCGGCCAAGGACGGCATCCGACAAGTCTGGAAGTAAACGGATCATACCGCTATTGAAGACTTACTAAAATGGAAGCCCCCGCGTTCGATAGGCCTTAAGGGCCTGGATTAGGGCCCAGGCCTACTCACAGCCCAAGCTAGAGCCCAAAGTCAAGGCCCGACCCACGGGATAACCGGACATCATTAATGCTCTATAAATACGCATGGACCCCACGAATTAAAGGTACACATTCATTAATCATAAATTTGACCTTTTTGAGAGTTTTGACTCACTTGAGCTTCGGAGTCCCTTCTGCAGGTAACCCCTTCTGGGTCCAATCCGACATGTATCGACCGGGAAGAGGCCAACTGAGGAGATAGCGGACTACATGGGTAAGGTAACTCTTGTGCCTAACTTATCTTGTTTGTTCTCTGAAGGAACAATATTAAACACAATTAAATTTAATATGTTAAATTTTAAAATCAAAACTCAATCTTTTAATTTACATAACAACATTACTATTCGGAGAATAGTTACAATAACTATAATCTATCATCTTTTACTTTTACTATTTATTTTTAATTAATTTATAACAAAAAAAAAATAAAGAACAACCATCTATCATCTTTAATAATTATTTGTATTATTAATAGTATTGCTATTATTACCTATAATATTGATATTATTATTAGGGTTAAATATGTTTTTGATTGTTTAACTTTTATTGAAAATTGGAATTAGTCCCTTTTGGAAACTTTGAACCAATTTAGTTCTTTATCTTTATAAATGCATGGATTCAGTCCTTTAAACAATTATTTTGAAGTTTATTTGGCGTTTCAAATGCATTTGTCAATTACATTTGAAGAGAAAATATGTTAAACAGTATAAACAAACTAAAATATTATAATAAAATGTGTTTGAAATGTCAAATAAACTTAATAAAATTTTGTTAAAATGACTAAATCTATATTGGTTCAATGTTTCCAAAAGGGACTAAATTAAATTTTCAGTCAAAATGTAATGAGAAAAAACATATTTAACCCTTATTATTATTATCGATATAATATTATTGTATATATCGGTATTAGTATTGATATTAACATTATTATTATTATTATTATTATTATTATTATTATTATTATTATTATTATTATTATTATAATTTAAAATTATTTTTATTAGGATTATAATTAGCATTATCATTATTGTTATTATTATTATTTTTATTATTATTGTTATTGGTATTGTTATTATTATTATTATTATAATTATTATTAGTATTACTATTACTATTAGTATTATTATTATTAATAACAAACGCTTCTTCTATGTTTTTTTTGGTTTAAATTGTTTATAGATTTATATCTATATATGCTTCTATTGAAAAATTTAAACATCAATTTTATGTTGTATTGTATAATATGCCTACATCTTAATTTAACAACAATCCATATAATACCTTTCATTTTAATATAATTTATAATTTATAAATTTAATTATAAATTTTAATTTTATTTAATATATAATATAAAAAGTACTCATATATATTTATTTGAATATAAGAATATTACATTAATATTTTAATATAAATTAGGATAAAAAAAATCAAATACAATAAAAGTGTTCCAACTATGTGTTTTTTTTTCAAGAGGTATGGAATGAAATAAAGTATCTATATCTGAAAGATTTTGTTAGGATTAGGAAAAGTTTTTCCACTATGTGTTCTTTTGTTTCCAAAATATAAAGTTGGGTGAGTAATTGAAGGACTTGAAATATGGTGGATTGTTGTATCATAGTTTTTTCTCCACAACTTCAATGGAGTTCCAAGATGATTTACATTATTATTATTACTATAATCATTATTTGTATTTTATTATTATTATTAATATAATTATGATTATGATTATTGTTGTTATTATTATCAATATTGAAATTAGAATTGGCCTTATTAATATTATTATTAGTATTATTAATATTGTTATTAGTAATAAACTAATATGTTTAAACTATTCCTATATATCTTTAATTGTAAATAGTTTTAGAGATATTATGAGATGTGTCAAAAAGCCAACATAGCAAAAGTTATATAGATAATATTGATAGTTAAATTAGGATAACATATTTAATTTTTTATTTAATATTTATAAATTCGTAAATAAATTTTAAATTTAATATTTAATTTTTGCTACAATATTTTTATTTAAATTTAATAGTAAATTATATAAAATTATAGTCTCAAATAAAATCTCACTATGAAATTATATTTCATTTATTATCACATGGAGTATTTGTTAAAGTAAAAAATAAACAATAACAAAATCATGGCAAAATACACTAAAATCATGATAGAGAAAAAAAAAACTTACACTTTATTCAAGATTAACTTATCACAATAATTTCTTCACAAAAAAATATGACAGATTTTAGACTACATTTCCCTTCTAATATGCAAACACATGGGTCATTCCTCCCTAATAATCTAAAGCACAATTCATTGATCGGAGAAAGTTAACAAAACAAAAATGAGTTACACTCAAGCCAAATTCCCTTAAATTCCACACTCTATTACGTTTCGATGCATATAAATTGCAATCATTAATTCATCATAAATCGACCCATCAATCTTGATCATGTAATTGTGGGTGCATTCTTGAAGGTATTCACTCAAGTTGGCTAGGAGTTTTTTTTTCCTCCTAAATCACTATTTTTACTGTACTTTAGTGTGAATATATTTAATATTAAAGTGTTGTTTTCATTATACTTTAGTGTGGATCTATTTAATTAAAAAAAAAATTTATAGAGCATGCATAATGAAAGATACGGATCTGGATTGAAGATCTAATTATAGCACAATAAAGTGTATTTAAATTACGTAATATGAATTTTTTACTAAGAAAAGTGACAAAGTCACATGTTTTCCAAAATTATCATATTTTCATGGCGTTCTAATAATAATTACAATTAAAAGATAGATATGAATGTAAAATGTTTTTCTTTTGCGGGATAAAAATTGACCGAAGAAATTTTTCTGACATTTAATTGACCAGAGAAATTTTCTTAGGATCATTTGCACATGATTTAGGTATAAAGGAGTTAACTTTAATTCATCTAATCTAATCATAAAATATTATATAGATCATTCAAGGTATATTTTTAAAAATAATTTCATAGGCTAAGACATATAATTAAATTACAAGTTATATATACCTATGTGTGCGCAACTAACATTCATTCTTTGATTATATATTAGTAAAAAAATATCATATTATTTATAATTATATTAATTTTCTTAATATAATTTAAAAAATAATAATAATTGTACACATGCATATGTTTCAGTACCATTTACTACTTATTATTATTAGTTGTATTACATTAGTATTATTATTAACATTATTATTAAAAATTATTTTTCTGAAAGAAATATTATTTATTATTAAGAATACTCGTGATTGGTTATTTAATTGTTTTCATACTATTATTCTTTTTTACGGGATCCATAATATTATTATTATTATTTGAATTATTATTATTTATATTAGTAGTATTAGCGTAAATATTAGTTTTAATAAATATTCAGTATTATTATTACTTTTATTATTAATATTAATGTTACTAATAATAGTATAATTATTTTATATTAGTATTATAATAATTATCATTATCATTATTGTGATTATTATTCTTCTTATTATTGTTTTGTTCGGATTCCTAAAATATCTTATGTCTATATTTTATATGTAAAAGTGTAAACTCCACCTCAACCTTTTATATGGTTTAATTACACATCACTAATCAATTTTATAATTTAAAGCAAATAAATTTACATCTAAATATTATCAAATTATTTCTTTAGATATTATATATAATTATACATAATTATAACACTTAATATAATTTTTCTATTTAAATATAATAATAATTATAAAAATATTGAACTAATGGTCGTCTTCCAATCCAATGCATTTTATATTATATACAAACAAACTTATTTTACTATGATGAAATCACGATAACGAATTTTGGAAATAAACTTATTTGTCTAGATCAAATCACTGTAACAAATCTTGGAAATCTTGCACAATCTTCTTGATACATGAAGTTGTCTTCTCCTTTTCCACCCAGGGTTAAACTTTTTCTTTGAACGCAGACAAATCCACCAAACAATTTTTTACCTCTTAAAACATCTTTTTTCATATATTACTTTTAATGTTTGTAATTTTGTATTCCAAAATATAAAAAAAAAACAATTCCTCACTTTTGTACCTATTTTAAACTTTTAATTAATATATCCCTCCAAATATTATAGTAACCATTAACATGTGACATTTTAATACATAAATATCACAATAATAATAATAACCATAATATTATTTGTAACCAATTTATTTATTAGTAAGCAATTTAAAAAACATAATATTTTGTTATTCCATCTAACAAAATATCTATGATTATTTGTAAGCAATTTTAAAATAATCTATTAAAAAATATAATATATTTTTATTCCAAGTAGCAAAGTATTTAAAGTTATTTGTAACCAATTTTAAATTACTCCATTAAAAATCATAACGACAAAAAATAAAATTACATTGATCATAATTCTAATAATATTTAACTCTAATATTTATTATTATTATTATTATTATTATTATTATTATTTTATGAACAATAATATTATATAATTATATATGAAAAAATATTAATTATAATAAATAATTAATATTTTTTTATTTTACAAATATAAAATTTAAAAAAAAAACACACCACCCGTGCGTATGGGTATAGCACTAGTTAATAGTTTGAAAATCAAAATCAAATTGATGAGAATGCTCATTATGCACAAAATGATCAAAGAGCTTAAAATCAGGAGTATCAAGAAATGTCATAAAGTATTCAGTGTGCAAATAACTTGGTCTCTACTTTACTTTTTTTTGTCAATTACATCCCAAAATTCGTTAAAATGCTTTAATCACATACTTTCTATGTTAGTTTTCCAAAAACAACATTAAGAGGGTGATGATGTGGCAAAGTGTAACATATACATGTAAAAAATTTTAAATTTGTTGTGGAAATGGAGATGCGTGTCAAAGTTGTTCTTTTTAATTAAAAAGATGATGTTTGCCTTAATGAATGGTACGTGCTCTATTTTCTTCTTCATTACATGAATGATTACGGATGGCAAAATTACTCGCACCTAGAGATATCCATGGATAAAATCCACTGTGAGTAGTTAGTACCCGCGGTAATCGGTATTTTAATATCCGTTTATAAACGGGTCGGGTGCGGGTATCATACTATATGTACCTACAGGTACCTATTACTCGTAAAAAATTAAAATTAAAATTTAATTTATATTTTATTAAGTTAAATTTAAGTAAAATTAAAATTAAAATTATATTTTATTAGGTTAAATTTAATTAAAATTAAAATTGAATTGAATTTATATTATATTATATTTTTTTGTAATTTTTGTTTAAAAAAACTTTATAAAATATATATATATTTTTAATATTCACAGATACGCGAGTATCCACAGGTATCCGCGAGTTTTAAAAAAATCTGCGAGTATTTTTTAAGCAGATACCTGACGGGTAAATGGGCGGGTAGCGGGTGAATTTTTTTTTTGGGTCGGGTTGCGAGTAGGCATTATGTAACATCCTAGTGGGATATTACTTAAAATAATAAAATAACAAAACAAAATAAATTCCACATTTATTATTAAATCATTTCCCTAAAACGTGGGAAAATTTCAAAACCTTCAAATTTAATATCCACTATAAATAAACAAAATACTCATAATTCTCCATTATAATTTGAAAGTCCAAAACAATAATTTAATTACATGAAAATGGAATAAAACATGTATAAAATCTCCTCGTACTCGCTCCCCTCACTCTGCCACTAAGCATCTCCTGGCTCACCTGAAACATCATCTACTCCCGGATAATAAGTTACCCGATCATCGCCACACACAAATAGATAGGGTGAGCTATGCATAAGATATACATAAATTTGAATTACACCGACCCGATAAATCACAATTATTCAATCATTTATAATAAAATACCCAATTTCCCCACCCAAAAACATTATGAGTTCATGCATGCACTCTTAATATTGGGACTTCATGTGCTTCCACGACCCTCCTCGCTCGTGGTCCAACCTACAAGCCTATCCCGCTTGTAGTCTTACTTCACGGACATTCTCGTCCGCTCATCCGAACTCCTTGCTTAGACCCGGACACGCATACCCGCCTTTTCTACTATGAACTCCCTCGCTCACTCATCCCAACGAGAGTACCTCCGGTGAACTAAACTGTTCATGTTCCGCATGCGGTCCACCCATCACGAACTCCTCGTTCGCGACTCAAACCAAGAACATCCCAAAATCCTATAGTCCTTCAAACCAAAACACCACAACCACAAGCATAATAATTCCTACAATTAGGAATTATCAACCAAACCATCTCAAACAGTACACACAACTTGACTTTTCACCGTTCTCGCTTAAGCCATGGGTCCTCGCCCAAAATAGTACACCTGCCTCGCTCAAGCCCCATCACCTCGCCTAAGCGAGTGTGGAACAGTGGTTCACTATGACCTCTCGCTCAGGCGAGTCCTTCTCGTCTGAGCGAGACCCCCATTTGCTCAACATACAAAACCCCTCACCTGGACGAGAATTTGACGTAAGTCGTGACCTGTTTCATCGCAACCTCGCTTTGGCGAGCCACTCGCTTGAGCGAGCGTACGTGTCGCACAAGACCAAAATTTGTCGCCTGAGCGAGATGCGCGAGTCAACACCAGGGACGAGTTTTTGCAACTTTCGCTTAGGTGAGTGTGACTCACGTGGGCGAAATTTACAGAGTTCCACCCCCTGTTCAAACGCGAAAGACCAACAAAACCATACCAAACACAATATAAGTCGTACTAAGCAACCATATAATCACCGAGAACCTAAATGAACATGTTATAATCACATTTGAACCACAATCTTAGAACTCATCCATGATCCATCATTCTGAACCAAAACCCTTACCCATTTCATCCCAAAAACATAAAAAAGCCTTAGCACAGTAAACCAATAACCCCAAAAGTTCGTACACATCAAGTATATCACAATTCCAAAGCATACAAAAATCAATTTGAGAAGAGAAACGTAGAACCAAAAGCATAATTTATACACATACGAAACAACTTCCCCTAACCTGGAATTCTTGATCAAATTGATGAAAAAAATGAATGTTCGTTTCTTCATCAGTGTTTTGCTTCAAACTTTCTCCCAATTCAGCCTCTTGCATTTCCAGCCCTTGGTTGCTCCTCATTCTAGGTTTACCTTTGCCCTTTCACATGCATTCCAAGCTAAATTTAGCAAAAATAAGGTCTACTTCATGCCATCAAGGTTTGAACCTGTGACCATCCATTCATAAGGCCAAAGCACAACCATTATGCTAATTCATATTTTGTGATAACTAGCAAAATCCTAAGATTATATTATCACTTAACAGGCTCAAATGTTTTATCAAAATAATAATAACTCTACCACACATAATTAGCATACATATGACTCAAACCCAAGTCCTCTCAACATAACTAAGTACTCTCAACCATTTGAGCTAGTACTATTCCACATCATACCAATTAACATTTAATGACATCAAAGTTCCCACCACCCACATTTATTAATTTATTAATTATTTAATTAATTAATTTCCACGAGTCTTACACATTATCCGTGCCCGACCGACCCGTTGCCATCCCTACAAATGACACCAAAGTTAGACACCCATGGCTTCTTCCTTCCTCAACCACAGAGTCAATGACACCTCTACCCAATCAAAATTTCATCCTCCGACGTCGACCATAATTAGAAGCTTTGTCAACGCCACTAATTCTCCTACATTCTTCTTCTCATTCATTTTCTTCATTAGGGTTCCTCGACAACAACAAAAAGAGTGAAAACCCTAATTCATTTGAAACGACGTTATATTGACCTCGTCATCCTCCTTTAAAATCCCCAATAACCAAGAAATTCTAAAAAGTATAACTTCTTCTTCACTTTAACTTCACCCTTTTCTAAATCATACATTTTCAATAAAAATCCAATCCTTCATCTTTTCGACAGAGATTCAAACAAACGCATTGAGGCCTGGAACAACAACAATGACGTTGATTGTGGATGTCAAGAACTGCATTTTCCGATCTAGCTTTCCTACCTCCTCCAATTTGCCTTTTCTCTAAACCTTGAACCGTTTTCGTTCCACCTCAAATAAAGAATTAAATTAAAGAATTTTGCAATATGTCTTAGATTTTTATTATTATTTTTTTTGCAGATTATGTTATGTGTTTTAATGTTTAGCGTAAAACTTAATGAAGGATTTAGGAGAGGGTGGTGTAATGGGATGGAGATAATGATGAATAAAGGTGCAACCCCAAGATAGGGAGGCATTGTATATGAAATACAATTTCTATCTATTTTTTCAATATTGTGATCAGTCATAATTCCACATTAGAAAATATATGTGACACATCTTCATCACCTGCCAAATAAGCATGCCTAATCACATAACCATTACGATTTTAATGGCATCAGTATAAAAGAACTTGATTGAAGCGTTTCAACAAATTTTAGGACGCAATTGACACAAAAAGTAAATTGGGGACCAAATTGAAACTTTTCCACCAAAGTGAAGACCAATCTAGTAATTAAGCCTTATTTAAAATAGTAACTAAAAGAAAAATTATACATGTATATTATATATATAATTTTGTAATGGTTACTAATATAATTTTAAATAAACATATTCATTAAAAAAATTGTATGTTTAATATACATATAGTAAACCCCATGTGTTTGCATGCCCTTGCATTTTCTCTTCTTTCTTCTATTTTTTCTCTCCCGTGCCTCCATAGCTTTATCATCTCTCCCTTCTCTCTCAATTTTAACATGTAATTTCTCATCCTTTTCAAAATTAAATTGCATCGTGGTGAAATTGAGGATCCAAGGAACATTTTGGATCGATCAATTTCTTCTTTTGAGTAAGTTCATTTTCTACTCCATTTACGTTGAAGCAATTTGTTTCTAACCTTGCATGTAATCTTCTTTTGGCTACATTCTTTTGTTATACCTTTTAGATGGAATTCTATCCATTGCAATCTTAGAATCATGCTCTGATCTTTTTTGGGCCCCTATTGCATGTGTAGAAAAAGCAAATCAAAGAGAAGTTGTGTAAAGGGTAGTATATTTTGGGAACCCACATTGAGGTAAGGGAAGATCATTGGTAAAATTTGATCTGTAATTATAATTATATTTACATTAATAGAAATTTTTGGATATGTAATGTGATAGTGAAATATGAGAATTAATTATGATTATGATGTGATGAAGGATTGTCTTGTTTTCTTTTAGAGTTATGAATATGATGAAGTTGTTTAAGAAAGCTTTTTGAAAATCCCCACTGGACATTAAGATAGCAAGCTATCTAGATGTGAAGGTTCATTTCTCAAGCTCATGAAAGGAAGAAAAGAGTTGGATTCAAACATAAAAATCACACGACATTAACAGCACTTAAAGAACAAAATGAAAGAAGAAACATTAAAAATGGAAAGCATAGAAGATGAAGCATGGAAGAAGCACGCTACTCATAGGGGGGATCTAAGCCAACCAAACCCTAGAGATGAGTGATGGTGCCACCACTTGCAAGCAAGATAAGGCAAAGGTGAGTTCACTTCTAGGAAGGAGAGCTCACAGAAATTTGATGGTTGAAACACAATAGTTTAGAAACAAAATGATCAACCCTTTTACAAGACAAGGAGCACCCTTTAAATAGGAGTTCATAGGGGTCCTTTAGCAAATACAAAAACATGGAATGGACTAACAAGCAAAACCTAGAAACCTAAAGCTAGTGAAGTCTTGGCCAAAGTGAATGAACATGATTGGTGGATGCATTCCCATCAGGATTCTAGGCCAAAAGAGGAAGGAGACCAAGTAGCCTTCAAAGGAATAAACCAAAAAGGCAAAAGGAGACAAGATACATGTCTACTTTTGCTTTTGCTTTATGCTTTTTTCTTTCCTCTTTTTTCCACATCATCCATGTGCTCCAATCACCATGTGCCACCTAGCCATGCTATACTTCTTCTTAATTACCTACAAAACAAGACAACCAAAATAAGTCAACTAGAAACCAACTTAGGGAATTCAAACTAAAGTGGTGCAAAACAAAGATAAAGATGATGGAATAGAAGACTCCCCTATAGACATGCTTCTAGTGATCCTTCTTGAGGGAGCTTCTAAGGTGGTGGTGGTGATCACGCCTTCATTATGATGGTAGGTGGGAGGTATGTGGAATTGACTTGTGTAACGTCCTGGCCGGAAATTACTAATTTAAAAAAAAAAGAAAGAAAATAATAAAAAATTTGTATTTAATATTAAGTACTTTCCCAAAACGCGGGAAATTTAATGTTTGTTTCAATGTGCCAAAATATAACTAAAATCCATAGCGTGCAATTGTTACAATTATAAATTGTTTACAAACCATTACTAAAATAGTCCATAAAACTTCCATGAAGAAAACTAGTAAAAACACCCATAGCTGGCCCTCACTCCGACTCTAGGTATCCACATGCTCACCTACATCAATATCTGCTCCCATGTAACAAGTTACATGAATCGCTAAACACACATAGATAGGGTGAGCTCAAATACAAGAGAGATAAATACAACATGACATAATTAAAACATTTCATAACCATGACTTGTGTTAGTACCCCAATCCTCAATTCCTCAACTTCCAACCTTTCTGTTGGACGCATCTTGATTCTACGCCCTTTGATGAGTACACTGATCGATCTTTGTTGCACGAGTGTCTACTCGCCCCTCCAACTACAAGCCACCACCTAATAGTCCACACGCGAGAATAATTTGCCACAACCACAATCTACAACACCAAGTGGAGTTTCCCAATACGAATTGCAGTCCGTAGTTGTCCCTAGACTACCAAACTCAATTAGTTTCACTAAAGAGGGCAATCTTTTGGAACCTCGTTGTACGAGCCACGATCTCGCACATTCCACTAGACTTTCAAAACCACCAGGCTATAACCTCGAGTGGCCACGTGTTACCCCAATGTGAGTTACACTCGTAACTAAGCCCCCAACAAAGCATCGCATAATGACCTCCATCCAAAGCTGTGTAAAAATCCTCCTCGCGATCCAACTTTGCACCCAAAATTGCTTGGCACACCTCTCTCGTCGCTAGGCAGAACTTGGTTCCAAACTGCTTGGCGGGCATCTCACGGCGCCAGGTGCCAAGCGCCTTCCAGTACTTCTGCCACACAACTTTTGCCTGGCGGAACCAACCCTGCCACCAAGTGCTACGCACGTCTAGTGGCCAATGCCACTGTTTTGGGTATCTATTGCATGGCGACTTACCCCGCGCCACCAGGCGCCATACTAGTAGCACAATGCTATTGGTTTTTGGCATATTAAATAGGTCCTAAGGGATCCCAATCACACAATACGTAAATTATAGCACATTCACACTTGTCCAGTCATAACCCTATGATAGAATTACAATGCAATACATCCATGGTTTCACAATTCAAGTTACACTTATGCTTAAATAAGATGCAATTTCTTATGTCCTCATTCCTCTACCAGAAAATACAAGCCACATCAAATGTAAATTATCCTCCCAATTAACACATAATTATAGCTCCCACTAGGTAATGAGCAACATCACAGTTAAACCCAATATTGCTTTGACACACATAACATCGTAATTACTAACTTGTCACACATAGAGTTAATTATCCCACACGTAAGGTTTCCTTCTCACACCTTCTGCTCAATTACTCACGTCATGTGCCCAATTTATAGATAGCCACATCCAGAAATCCAACGCGAAGCAAAAAAATCAGCTTATTGTCTGCGCCTGATGTGTCGCCTGGCAGCACATGAATTGCCGCCAGGCGGTGCATACAAATTCTAGGTTCTGGCCAGATTTTCCTGCACCTACGCGAATCCTTAAGCTCCCAATTACCAATTCCAGTAAGCGTTTTGGTATAATTTTAAATTTTTAACATCACACTAGTTCCTGCCCGTCCAATTCAATATTATTTTCATGCAGACAGTACATCAATTATAACCCAATACATATTTCATCGTTATGAACCCTAATCCCCAATTGAATCTCATTTCTTACCAATTTTATATAAATTTTAACTCACAGGCAATTTTCCACATTCAACTCACCGACACATGCATATAGAATCAACTCGAGCATCGCAATTGTCACAAAAACCACCACAAACCACAAATTGGGCAAAACAATACACATCGCCTGACGGGTCACCCTTAGTCGCTAGGCGATTCATAAGGAAACCCAGAAACCTGGGTTCAAACACATGTGTCGCCTAGCAACAGTTCGTGTGCCACTAGGCAGTTTCTAGAAAATTTCAGAAACACGAACTATTTATTACATTTTTGGCAGAAAGTAAGGTGGACATGCATTCCAATCAATTAGGAAATGATCTATTACATATAAAACACGTAATACAACTCCCCTAACCTAGATTCCTTGCTTATTTCAATGGTTTTTAGAGCTTCTTCCTTGAACACTAATAGTTTCCTTGCTCTTCCTCCAATCCACCCTTTTCCGCACTCAATAGGCACAATGGTTGCTCTGTAAACCTCTAACCACACCTTAGAAATTTACAAACTCCAAAAACCCTTCCTTCCACCCTTACTTGGCTAATTAACCATCTCTTAATTATGCTTAATGAAAAAAAAAAACGAAAATGCATTGAAGCACTTTTAATTGGCCTTCAAGATTCATTATCAGTGGTTTTTCCAGCCTTCTAAGACGGCTAAGGTTTCTCCGCCCCTTCACCTTCATGCCCAAAAATTGATTTTTCCAAAAAGAAAGTTATTCTACTTAAGCCAAGGTTCAAACCCATAACCCTCCAATATCAAAGCAAATGTACAACCAATTCAACGAATTATGTTTCGTGATAATTTCTATAAATCTACTCAAACATATCATAAAAATAATACAATTAAATAACACACAATTAGCACATATAGGACTTTAACCCAAGTCCTCTCACACAATTAAGTACTCTCAACCATTTGAGCTAGTATTTTCCTACATCATGAAAGTTAGCATTTAATGCCATAAAAGATCTCATTACCCGCACTTATTAAATAACTATTTATTTAATTATTTAAATTCCTCGGGTTTTATAACTTGAGGTTGGGTAAATAAAGAAAAGTATTGTTAGAATGGTTAATATATGAACAAGGAAGTGAGAATATGGTTATGGTTTTATTGATTTACATGGCAAAGTATGATAGATTTGGTATTGAGAGGGTGGGGATATGGTTTGACCCTTGTATCTATCAAGTTTGAGAATTTAGTGGATTCGATGCAAGTGAAATGTTATGTGATATCTACATATGGTGAACCATTTATAACGTGTTTTAATATGCTAAACAATGTTAGATTATATGTATGATATTGATAGATAGAAATTTTAGTATGCTTGAATGTATTGAAAGGATATATATTTCATTGAACTGTTATTAGATATTTGCCATGGTTAAGAGATTCTTGTGATTGTGTTTTATGATTAAACAATGTATTGAGATTCTTGTGTTGTACATGTAAAAGATAATCTCATGAGATTGGTAGACAATGTTTGAGTGTGATTGTTTGTTTGAATATGAAATGAGAAGAACTGAAAGAAGTATATATGAAATTGTTGGAATCTGTAGAGATCTAGAATTCTAGGTTTGCTCCTTCATTTCTTTTGTTCACCGTTGGCACTAGAATATGATTGTTGGGTGCCAGTTTGAAAATTTTATAAAGATCAACCTCTGGCTTATTAATGTTTGGGGTGATTTGTCTGTTGTTGGGCATCATAGTTGTAGTGGTGCATGCGTTGGGCGATAGCAAGAAGTCATTGTGCGGTGGATCTATTGCGTTGAGCAATTTTTGTTAGTGATTGTGGTTTGTAAATAGAGAATTTTGTGAACTTTATTTGAGTCTGATAATGTGAAGTTTGAGTCATAGTAGTTAATTTCAAGGGAAAATACTGTTGTTTAGCGTGTCAAAGTGTATTGAAGGAGATTTTGTGAGTGAGACTATCCTAACTCTACTAGTATTCAACTTACATAAAGAAATATATGTAGGTGGTGGAAATTGAAGAAGGCTTCACATGGATAACGATATGATATGAAAAAGAATCATACATATACTTAAGAAGTAATTTTGAGTTGATCTAGTTGATTTTGATGAATATGAACTATTTTTGTTGCTTTTAGGCTGATTTTTCTTGAGAATGTTCATTGAATGAAATAAATTAAGAGTTTGTTTAAGCCTTGAAGGCTATAGAGTGATAGTTGAATTGGAATAAGAGCACAATGGGATTGGTTTTGATAGAGATGGTATGTTATACACGTATTATAATGGTAATAAAGGAAAACTAATAAAGATTGGGCTAAAATCTTTTTTTTTTAAATTTTATAAATATGTTTTAATAATCTTTATAATAAGTTATTATTACTTTAATATTGAGTTTTTTTTCTTTTAAATGGATTAGCTTACCTTATCTTTTCTTATTTGTATTAAATATTGTGTTTTTTAGATGCATTAGTTAGCTTATCCTTTCATTTTTTTTGTATTTGTATTAGATATACATTGTGTGGGTGTGTGATATTTAATGAGTATAATATTAGATAATATTATTAAAATGAAGTACATAATATATGTAATAAATATAATAAGTAATATAATGAGAAAAATAATAATTAATTTAAATGTTTATATATAGTGTAATAATAGCATCAATTAAATATTTTCTTAATAAATTATGTTTATTTTTTTTACGGACAAATTACTTTTAATTGTTTCAAAAATATGTTATGTAAAAATAATAATTAGAAACAAATTCTTCATTCCATCCTTTTTAATACGAAATAAACGAATGTGTTGAATGTGTCATTAGTCCTCCTAATGTTCTCATTTTATTTCCTTTTACATAATAATTTATTGTTTTTATTTATTACTGTTAAATGATAAATTGTCATACAAAATTTCAGATTCTCAAAGGAGAGAAATGAATTCAATGATTTTTTTTCCGGTAATTTTAATTAATTTTGTTTAACTTTTAGCTTTTTCCTTATTTTTTTTGAAAAGAAAATTTGAAGTTTGTCATTCTAAACGTAAAAATAAGCCTTAATTAGACTTTTGGTCCCCTAATTTATATGTTGGGTTCATTTTGGTCCCCTAATTTTTTCGGGATTCAATTTAGTCATCCACTTTGTTAAAATAGTTTAAAATGGCCCTTCCCGTTAGTTTTGATTAAACGGCGTCAGAATAGTGCCACTGTGTCAGTTTGGAACAAGAACGTGGCAAGTTTTGAATACCATGTCATCAATGTGGTGTAATGAGGTGGCAACGAAGGTTATTTATGGAGATAGAATTGTTCATTTGCCCTAATTTCACTGTTGTTCTTCGTTTTGCTAGAGTTCTTCTTCATTTGCCAAGCTTTATTAATTTTGAGTGATGTCTAGGACTCACTGTTCTTCATCTTGCTCCTGTAACTCGTGGGGTATGCAAAATCCTAGGTTATATAATCATAGTGGTGCAGTTTTGTCTCACGGTGGAGCACCCACTTGCAACTATGGAGAGGTTGTTGTGTTAAGAACAGCTCAAACTACTAAAAATGGTGGGAAGCAATTTTGAGGTTGTCCTAATTACAAGGTTAGATCCATCACCCTTTTTCTATGATTCGTTCATCAATAAGTGGTTGCAACTAACATGAAGGTTGTTTTGTGTTCTGAATGTTGTCAATAATAGAGGGGAAATGAAGCTTTCATTGGTTGTAATTACTTTAAATGGTGTTTAGAAGATGCTAGTGATGAAAGGGATAACACTATTATAAGGCAAAAGAGGAAGATATATATTCTGGAGAAAGAACTTAAGGCATCCAGAATGCTTGTTAATGTTTTACTAGGGATAATGTGTTTATTAGTTGTAGTGAACATTATTGTGTTGTCACGATTGATGAAAAATGTGTGATTAAATCTGTATTGGGTGGTGTTGAATTTGTATTGGGGGTATCAGTTTGTGTATGTCATTTTATTGACTTGAAATATGTAATTGGAAAGCTGAATTGCTGTATCAGTTAGTTAATTAATGAAAAATTGGTGTTAAAGAAATCTTTGTTTGGTATTTAATACAATCATTACAAACATTCAATAAAGAGAAATTTCCAGTCATAACACAATATTATATAAACACATAATTGTACTTGATGTTACAACACAAAAGACATCCAATATTGTTTTGGATTTTTGAACTTACAATGTAAAAGCTGCAAAATAAAAGTAGACAAAGCATTATTCACTTAGAAATCTAAAAGCTGCATAATACATCAAAGCCCCAAAATAAATGGTGCAACATCAAAAAAAGCATAAATAAGCCTCATGGCTTCCATACATGTCCTCTCCTATACTGGAGTTTTTGCCTTCTATTGGGTATGGCTGAGGTTGGACGAGGAATTGAAATGTGGCATGGGTGACTTCCTACATCTGTTTGTAATCCTACTTGGTGTGTTGTCTGTTGTGGTGGTTGTTGTGATGATTGTGGTGGCTGATGTGATGATTGAGTTGTCTAATTTGGTGTTGGTGGTGGTTGCTGTGATGACCGACTTGGTTGAGTCATAGGTGGTGGTGGTGGCTATTCTGATCCCACATTTGTTGGCTAAGTTGTTACAAGTGTTGGTGGTTGTTCTGATCCCACATTTGTTGGCTGAGTTGCCTGAGTTGGTGGTGCTGGTTGAGTTGGTGGTGCTGGTTGAGGTTGTTGAGGACAACTTTTTTTATTATGACCAACTTCTTTACATATGCTACATTTTTTAGTCAAGCCATGTTTTGTAATTTGCTTCCCATTCTTGTTCATCTCCCAAGCTTCAAGTCTTCTTTTCTTTTTGGGTCTTCCAGGTAGAATTCGTTTAGGAGGGGGCAATACATATGGAAATTCTGTTTGAATCCACATTTGCTGACTATTACAAGGGTATATGATGGAATTGTAGGTTTCTTCATAGGTTGAGATTCTGAACCAATAAGGGACAAAATCTTCTTCACTTAAGTTCAGAAACTTAATTGCAGCCATTGCATGACAACAAGGTATCCCTGTTAGACTCCAGTTCCTGCAGGTGCAGTGTTTGTTGTCTATGTTGACCACAAATTTCTCCCCAATAAATGATTTGTGCCTAACCTCAAATATCTGATTTGTTGACCACCTGTTTATCACAATTCAATACAAGTATAAATCACAAATGAGGTAATGGTGACTAAATCAGAATGAGTGGGCAACAAATTACAAGTACCTGGGAATCCAATTTGTGGAATTGCTGTTTTGTTGTCCAATCTTGTCTTAATTCTTGGACATATTGAGTTTTTGAAGGATTTTGCCTTTGATATATTTTCAGTCCATCTTTGCATCATATAAAAAAACATAAAACAAGTTACTCTATGCACTACCAATGCCCACGGATACAATACATATTACAACTTATACCCCAAAAAAGTTAAACATAGTCTCCTTTAAAAGGGGACCACAACCCACTGACCACAAACCAACGGGACCGCAACCCACACACCATTGCAAACACACAAAGACAAAATAACACATAAAAAACAATACCAACGCCAACAATTTCAATACTATATAAGTAAAATGTGACAGTGAATCCATTAAAAAACCAAAAAACTTACCTTCGATTTCGTGCCACTACGAACAAAGCGAGGAACCTATGCCACACCCAAGGAGACCGCGAATCCTTCCTCTTCGAATCGTTATCTATTGTTTTTCGCTTCTTCCTCGAACCCTAATTTCTTCAACCGCTATCCCCAATTTCTTCCTCGAACCCTAATTTCTTTCTTTCTTCCTCGAACCCTAATTTCTTTCAAAACCCAATTCAACTTCAATTTACATAATCCGATCTCCCCACATAGCCACGTCATTTTTAATTGCCACAGTATCACATCAGATCAGTTTGCCGTTAACTTATTTAACGTTGTTAACATCGAGGATTAAATTGAACCTCCTAAACAAATTAGAGGACTAAATTGAACCCCAAAAAAATTAAGGAACTAAAATGAATTAAACATATAAATTAGGGAACCAAAAGTCTAATTAAACCTAAAAATAATGAAAAAGTCAGTGTCCCACAATGCTTTTATGTCATATTCGAAGATGATATTTTTTAACATACCACCTGACAAAATGGACCGAAACATTGCTATATATTATGGGACCAAAATGATAAATAAAAATACTATAAGAGTTTATATAAATATTATATCACTTATATAGAATAATTTATATCGTTTTTGTATCTATACATAATTTTATACTCATTACTAATGTTAGTATTAGATAGATTTATTTACTATCTCTGGTTTATAAAATAAATTATTTTAATTTCTAAATTATCTTAAATCATAATTATAGGGACGTTGTAAGTTTAAGTATAAACATATTTTTTGAAATAATAAATTTAAATAAAATTGAACTAGTAGAAATTTACCAATTATCTCAGTTTTATTTATATTATCATTATTTAAAAATTATGTTTATATTTAGACACATTTTCAATGATTACGGTGTACAATTATTTAGAAATTGCAATTTTATTTGATAAAATCAAGAACGTTGAATTTAACGAATAGTTATATAAGTAATCAGAGTGAAATTATGTATAACTTAAAATAATTTATTTTAAAAAAAATTGTGTAGAAGTGGCATAATATTTCAAAAACATCATAAAATAATAAATATTATTTTTTAATATTTTATCATTTAGTTTTATAAAACAGTTTTTAAATTTTAGTACCTCTAATATAATATTTTACTGTTTTAGTCTCTATTAGACATAATTTTGGAAAATGATACTTTAATCCACTTCTTTTTACCACTTTTAACCTACCATTTCAATTATCATTAGATCATCATATCATATCACTAAAAAAAATAAAAAAAGATAATCTAATGGTGATTAAAACAATGAATTAAAAGTTGGTAAAAAAGTGGGTTAAATTATCATTTTTTATAATTTTGTGACTAAATCTGTATTATATGAAATGTCATGTTACTATGTGGTGACACATTTCTCAATGATGTGGAATTTGATTTGTAACATTATTTTGTTACATTATAACTTTACTGTAAAATCTTAGTGGTTGAACCAAAGTAGTAAAAATATTACAGGAACAAGAACGGCATAAAAGAAAATAAAGAACCAGAATGATAAAATACAGTAAGTATATTAGAATGATTGATTAGTAGAATAGTTATTGTTTTTCTTTTAAAATTTAAGAGACGTTTACTTTGAAATGTATTAAGTGTTAATTCTTTTTATATCATTAGGTTGTGTTTTTATGTGATTCGAAGGAAAAACATTTACTTTAAGAATATATATATATATATATATATATATATATATATATATATATATATATATATATATACACTAGTGCAAAAAGGTAATCTATTCAATCATTCTATCAACTAATTTTTATATCGGAAGAAGTACTTGGTCCATTCAGTCCTCACTTCATCAATCTTCTCAGATCCCAATGGTTTAGCATTGTCGAAAACCTGTAGTTCAAAGAAATCAATGCATATTAGTATCCACAACATATTAGTTAAATATTTGATAACATGCTTCAAAGAGGATTCTTTTTTATTTTTTACCTCATTCCAAGAATCTTTCATAGCAACACGAGCTATGGTCCACATCCAATACATGACATAGTATCCACACTCAAAACTTTCTTGTTGCTTATTACACTAATATATAATGAAATTTATATTAATTAACATATGAAAAAATGACCAAATCATACAACATAAAATATAGTCAATGAAAAATTATACCTTAGGCGAATTCACTTTGAAGCTTTGGGTAGATGAATTTGATTTACCACCCAACATATTGTACACATTTAGAGCACTACAAAGTTAGGGCACTAGTCATTTACAACATATATGATGACATAAATAACACATTATAAAGTCACTACCATATACCTTTGTAGAATATTTTTCATGGCTGAGGGGATGGGCTTGTGCAATGAGCATAACCAAACTACAGTACTCTCCAATGGACAAATAATCACCAATTGCCAATGAGACCTAAACAAGAAATTTAATTAGTGATTTGAATTAGTTAATTAATAGCTTAAGTGTCTAAGTTGAACTTACACATTAATATAAGGTGCCATGTATATTCTTTTCTTTGATTTCCCCATCCAGTTTTGAATGTATGTCTGACATTCCATATGTTTATTTCCAGACTTTTGTATATGTTGAGGCTCAAGGAAACCATACACATTAGCATCCCTCTTTTTGACAACGTATTCATTTACATACCTGCATTCAAACCATAAAGTTTAGAGACATTGATTTAATTTATTCATAGTATAACATAAAGTGGACCTATAGAATCCATAGTTGAATAACTGCAATGTTCAACATCTGACTCCCTTGTATGATTTCATACACATCGTTCATGTGAAGATATAGTGATATAAGTTTGATATTCAAACAAGGGCAGCCAACAATTTCAATTGTAATAAAGTTTGTTGTGACAGCGATAAAAATGATCAAGAGTAATCAACAATGACAACCAATAGTTTTAGTCTCAATTTCAAACAAACCAATCAACAATTTCAATTTAAATTTCAAATACAAACAAGAGCAGACATACGAACTAACCTCTATCAATGCAACGGTGATGGCTCGGTGGAGTAAGTGCTACGAAGAAGAGGATGCAACTTCTTCTGACCAAAGAGACTGTGAAGAAGAAATTGGAGACTCATAGAAGCAATGACAACGACTGTGGCTTCCACTGAGCGGAGCACCTTTCACTGTGGCGAACAGAGCATTGATGATTGAACTGCAGCGAACCCTAATGGAGCAACGAGGAGAGCGCATGCACGGTGCGAGCACGAGCACGGTGCGAGAACGACGAAGAGGAGAACGATGTTTCTTGCGATGTGAACGACAAAGGTCCGGTAAACAAATTGTAGGTGTAGTTACACTTAAGATCTTAACTTGTTTGAACATGATAACTCAATATGTAAACAAATTTGTATTGAATAAATAATTAAAAAGTTTTGTAAAAAATGTGATTATGACTTTTTTTTCCTAGAAACTTTATATTACTAGAATATTTCTCAAACATCATTTATTAACTTTTTCTCTTTTATCGTGAATCATTAATCGATTTATGTTCTTATAATTGTTATATTTATTAGTTTAAATATGTGAAATTACTAAGTAGATATATTGTAATTACTAAAAAATTGTGGTCTACATTGAAAAGGTAGTATGTTTTGAATGATTGATAAAGAATAAACTATGATTTTAAGAGAATTATAGTCTATACGATCCTGAATAGACTAAACTTATTCATTTTTACTCAGCTTGGAAAAGTCATTATTGCCTCCTACACCTATTGAAATCAAAACTTCCCTTCTATGCAAGAAAAGTTCTTCCTCTCTTCTTCTTATTGTTTTGACTTGCTACCACCTTTATTGTCCTGTGTTCATATTCATGTCTCCTTCCTTATTTTCTTCCTCTTCCATTTCTTTTTCTCCTCTCGTCTGATCCTAAACACTAAATCCTTGTTCGTGTTTGACTATTTGCACCGTAGTGACCACACACATTGTTGCTACCATTTTGTGTGGTTGTGTCACTACCTATATTGGTGTTACTCACATTCTCTTTCAAGCACATTTCCAGGTTTGTATTCTTCTCTTCACCTATTTTATTGCATTTAAAAAAATTGTATATGTGAGAACCTAAAAAATGGTCTAAGAATGGTGGTGGTCTTTAAATATGACACTAGAATATTTTAATAATAAATGGTTAAGGCTATAAATAGGTTTTCTATTAACTGAAGGTCATTTTATAAAATCCACCACATCTCTAAATTTTTTTTCTTAACTTTCCTCTACCTTCTCTTTAGACTTCTAGACCCATTCTTCATCCTTTTGAAGATCTAAAATCATAGAATTTCTCCTAGTGAAAATCTCTACATATCAACTCGATTAAATTGAAGAATAGAGTAAGTTCACTTTTTACTCTTTTTAAGGTTGTTCTAGCTTGTTGAGTTTCATGTAAGAAATTTCTCAATGCATGTGGCTCAACTATACTCAAAGTGAATATTTGTTGGTCTATGAACGTGATGGTGTGTTTCAATTCTAATTTGGAATTTCATTGTTATAATTAGGTCATCATCTGCGAGATAGAGCTCTAAGGAGCACCTATGAGAAAACGGATAATTTAACCAAGGTAAGGGGAGCTAATTCATATCTTTTTTAATGTTGATTTCTGTTGTCATTGTTTATTGGTACTCTGTGGTTTGACAGTTGAATTGGTGTAATTTCATTAGTTGATTTGGTCGAATTGAGGAAAATTGTGTGAATAGGTTAAATTGTATGAGAATGTGATGTTTTAAAATTATATGAGAATGTGATGAATGATTTATGTGTGATATTTTGTTCTTTGGATATTCTTCTTGTTATTGTGTTTACAAATTTAGTAATGGTTATTGTGAATTAAGGTGAATAGGAATGGAATGATTTTTGAGAAACTATTTTTGGCATGATTAAGGTTTTAAAGGAATGTAAACATGTCTTTATGATGAAGAAATTGTTGTGATTGGATATGTTTGCATATGATGGAATGAGAAGGTAGTAATTTCCAAGGGGAAATGCTATTATGTATGGTTGATGTGTGAAGTGTATTGATGTTAGAGTTCCGTAGTGAGACTAGCTTGACCTTACTAAGTATTGGACTAGAATACAAAAAGATACTTAGGGTAAGAGTTGAAGGAGGTTATCATCGATAGATTTGGCATTGCGAGTTAAATCTACAAATGAGTGATTTACCCTATTATACTTTTGGTATGAGATGTGGCCATAAGATGGCAAGGACCTTTGAAAGGGAAGGGTGAGTAAAACAAGTGTAGGTGTAGGGTCTCAAATTCTAATCAATACACTAAGTCCTCTAAAGATCATGTCTAATGTATAATGAGTGTGAAAGCTCCAAGAGGGCCTTTGTGATTGTAATGATTTTTGCTTTGTACTATTAATTGATATGTGAATACAGTAATATGTATGACTCTTTATTATGGCCATAATGTAGAACTGTTTGCATAATCTATATAATTTATATGTATGATATTTTATTATGGCCATAATGGATAACTATTATTATACTTTTAATGACTTTAGCTTACCCTACCATTTTGTGTGTGTTTATCTTGGTAGTTATCTTTCTGCTATGGCAATTAAAGTGAGCAGAGGATGATGCAGGAGGAGGTGGCAGGAGCAACATTAATGTTGCCAAGGGACATCTAGTGGCCGACATAGTTACAAGAATAAATATAGGGAAAAATATTTTCTACTAGTCTTATATCCCTTTATATTTTGAAATATTATTTTTGGAAAACTTCTAAGGTGGAAGACTATACCTAATATGTCAATATCCTTCTATGATTGTGTGCTTTGATAACTTAATGAAAGAACTAGATCGATGCTTTTAATGTTGATGATTGGGTTGTTACAACATATGATAATATTTTTTGTGATTTGAATTATTATGTGTTATTTGGATGATTTCTTGTTTGAATATATGTTGTTTTTTATAGTTTTTTTATAATTGATTTATTTTATGCACAAATTTAGTTTGTTTGATGTTGATATTAAGTTTTTGTTGCATATTATGAATCTTAGTTTCCCATTTGAGATTCAATACACAATAATTTATGTAATTTCATTTTTATATAAGTGAACTCTAATTAGTGTCTTTTTTTAGTTCATACTTTGGATATTATTATATGTTGAAGGGCAAATCAACTCTAAGATTGCAAAAGTTCACATGGTTGTCACTCAAGGTTATTTATTTTTTGTTTCATTATAATTGTTTGATTATTTTTCTTCCTTAATTAAAGCTATCACTTGTGTTGGTATTCAATATTGCAGTGTCATAAACAAACTAAAAGGAGTGTGGATTCTATGTTATGCAATCAATGACAACCATTATTCGAGTTGATATTTAAAGGGATTGAGACCAAGTAATGAACAAACTAATTCATAATTAAAGAACTCATTATTCGAGTTGATATTTAAAGGGATTGAGACCAAGTAATGAGCTAACTAATTCATAATTAAATAACTTTTGTCTATTTTGTGCACAAATTGAAGTTATTTATTTTTTATAGTATCTCAATAGTGCTCAACCATTGGATTTTGAATCAATGAACTACATTAGAAATATCATAACCTATTTAGAATTGTACAACACATTAGGCTATATGACTTTGCAATTTTCTTTTTGTTATTTACATACACATTCTTGACATTGGTAATTATCCTTTGACATAGTCAATGATATATGAAATTTTTCATTGTTTCTAATTATAAGATGCACTGGTTTTCGTTCTATATCTAGTTCTTTTTTTTTTTCAGGTTGCTTAATTAGGAATAGAGAAACTAAGGAAACAAATATTTTAAAAAAATCCAAAATGACAATATACTACAATTTTTGGGACAACCATAGACCATAAGTTATAATAGATTACGATTTTAGGAGTATCATACTCTATAAATGATGAGTGCATATTTATGCCCTCATTTAACCTTTAATATTGGATTCTTAAATGGTTTTTGTGCTTTACAAGATTGTTTTAATTAAGATTTGTTATAATTGAGTTTATTGAGTATGAGATACAAAAACATGTTAAAAATAGTCTTTTAGTTGCATAAATGTTCTTTGGATATTTTGAGGTGTGTTAGTGTAGCTACAGTTAAGTTAACCTCATGGTGGTGTGAAAATAAATTGATTAAAGTTTCATGACACCATAAAGATAAATCCAAGAATAGCAAATAATCAAAACCACAAAAATCCAAGACAAGTGTTGCATGAAGAAGACAAAAAAAAAAAATAAAGAAAGTGAAGATGTTTGGCTGAGCCAAACTAAATTTGTCTAAGCTAGGAAGAGGGAACAAGTAATAAAAATTGGACCTTGTAGTTTTCTCTATCTTTTTCCAGAAAAAGAGCTTTGATAAATTGACAAATATTTATGATAAAAGATAATTTGGGGCAAATATATCTTTAGATATTTTATTTGATATTTTTAAATAATTACCTTACTTAACTATATAAGTAAATATCAAAAGAGAATATTTGTCAAATCTTTTTAAATCTAGCAAATATTTTCTTAAATACTTTTATATCTCCATGACAATCAAATATATATTAAATTTTGATGTTATTTTTACATATCATGGAGTGTTAAGCCTCTAGGGTTGATTCTGCTGTAATTTCTTAATTGAATTTTGAGGTTAGAATGAAATAATTTATTTGTTCTTTTGATTATTGTTGTGATTTATTTTTATCTATGTCTTTTATATTTTAATCAAGTAAAAGTAATGATTTTTACATTGGAGTTGGTTAGCACAGTGTTAAATGTACATAACATATTAATCATATGAGTCAAAGGACTTTTAATTTTAATTAAGACTATATTTTGACTAAAGTTAGAAACTTTCATGTGATTGAATAGGTTTTTTCCAATAATTGAGACTGCATTTTGATTAAAGCTAAAAAGCTTTAACAAGAATTAATCAAGACTTTACTTTGGTTAATTAGCTTTTTACTTGGTAAGGAGACAAAAGAATAGACATGATTAGACAAAGTAGAATTTTAATTAATTTGTTTGAATTTACTATGAATAATCTAAAAGGTTCTAACTTTTAATTGATATTATACTTTATCTAGTAGTGAGAATGCTAATGTAAGACCCATTTTATTTTTCTGCCCTTATTTTTTAAAGGCCCACCCTAATCAGTTAGGCCTAAAGGCTGGCCCATAGGGTGCCAAGGCCCCTAAAGAAGCCAAGGTCCTTCATTCTGCACTCACTTGCCAAAATTAGTGCTCTCACTCTTACCTTTCCTCTCCCAAGAAACTCTACTAGGGCTCAGTACCACCATAGTCAAGCTAGTTCAAACTCATTCCTTCTTCACGTAAGTTATCCCTCATCTCGTACTTCCATTTTTTTCTAGCATTGTTGTCTTGGTTCCAGTAAGGGTCCCTCTTGGTAACCTTGTTTTTCTCTGTTCTACCATTTTTTCCAGCTTAGTAAGTTGTTCCCAGAGCTGTGGTGCTCACTGTTTTGGAATACGAGTCTTTTGGCTAGCTCTTTCCAAGTAAGGGAAGCTAGGATTTTTTTATGCTTTTATAAATAATGTGCCTGTTTTGGTTCTATTGGGTGCTCTTGATGATTTGATGTGCTTTTGATGGTGTGAAAATAATTTGTGTATTGTTTCTGGATGGATTTTTGGCTTTGCATGCGTGAGAGCATGTGAGATCTGTTATGCTCGCCTAAGCGAGCTGTTTTTCGCCCAAACGAGAAGCTCTCGCCTAAGCGAGGAGCTCTCGCCTAAGTGAGAATGGCAATAACACGCCCCCTTTTGGTTTCAGGTGCTCGTTTGAGCAAAGGCCTCTCGCTTGAGCAAGATGGGCTAGCTTGAGCGAGAACTCGAAGTGCTATTTGTTTTCAATCTCGCTCAAGCTTAAGCGAAAGCTTTTCGCTTGAGCGAGAGACCCTTGTCGCCTGAGCGAGAGCTCCTTAGCTTGAACGAGATTGACAACAAAGTTGTTTAAATACTTGTATGCTCCCATGATTGATTTGTTTACCTTTTAAAGCATGAAAATACGATGCCAACGTTTTATGCAATGTGTTTATGTTTTCTTTAGTTTTTGTTGTTTGGGATTTTGTGTTCTTACATGTTGAAACCAGTGAAAATCTGTCAGTTTAGCTTAAGCGAGAGATTTTAGCTTAAGTGAGATCAGTCTAGCTTAAGCGAGAATTTCTAGCTTAACCGAGATCAGTCTAGCTCAAGCGAGAATTGCTGCAAAATTTTAATTCCTTACTTTAACTTGAACTTGTGGATTGATTCCATTAATTTTAAAAGCATGAATTGGGCGAATGGGTATGAATAGAATGGTTTATGGTCTGTGATTGATAAGTTTAACATGACCTTGGCATGTGGTGTAACATCCCGTCAGGATATTACGAATTTAATAAGATAATTCAAAGTAAAATAATTGCACTGCATTTAATAATACCTCATTTCCCAAAATCACAGGAAATTTAAAAAAAAACTTTAATTGCAGCACAACTCAAATATTCGCAATTACTTTAATACAAAATATACCAAAGTTCAACATAATCATAAATTATATAAAAAATCCTTAAAATTAAAATCCTTTCAAAAGCCCCAGGTAGACCCTGCTCTCCGTCTCTAAGTAGCTCCTGGCCCACTAGTAGCCGACAGGAACTCAACCAGTTCCATGCCCATCATGTGTCCAACCACCGAGCACATCCCAGACCCTTAATGGACTTAGTCCTTCAAGCCCAACACACCACAACACATGCATATACAATCTAACCATGGTATAACAACCAAACCCACTCACAAGCACATAGAAATATAGTAATTAGCATAAACTCGCTTAGGCTAGGGACCCCTCGCCCAAGCTAGACCCTCAATCTCGCTTAGGCTAGTCCACCTCGCATGGACGAGTTTAACTCAGCAACCAAAACACGCCATCTCGCCTGGGCGAGTCACACATTCGCCCAACACCCATTCCCACCTCGCCTGGGCTAAAATACACGCGAAGCACCAAACATGACCAAGACATCTCGCTTAGGCGAGGCCATCTCGCCTGAGCGAGACTCTAGTTCGCTCAAAATCCATAAAACCTCGCCTGGACGAGAAGTCGCACTCAACATGAGCACACCTCCTTGCTATCTCGCTTAGGCGAGCCATTCTCGCCTAAGCGAGAGTGTCACTCGCTCAACAATAACATAGCTCGCCTAGACGAGCTACAAGACCTTTAAATTAGCAGAGTAGCTCTACAATTCTCGCTTAGGTGAGATGGACTCGCTTGGGCGAGACTTGTAGGGTTTTGCTTCTGTACACGCACACAAATACTCGAAACATACCCAAACCAATCCCAAATTGCAACCAAACATGTTCAAACAACTTGTATCATGAACCAAGCCCTATATATGCAATGCAACACATTTGAATCCTCTGAACCCACATATTGGCCATGACCCAAAAATAACAACACCAAAACCCTCATTCTAATCATATAATGCATCACATGGTTATGCACACAACCTCAAACCAATCAACCTCTCAATCACTTCACATAATACACGAATTTCATGCCAAACAGAGACTTAAGTGTGGGCTTAATAGCTATTTAAGTCACTTAGTGGAAATATTTTTCAGCACCTAATGGTTATCCTTCTGCTGGGTTTTCTTTACCCCTTCACATTCATACCACCACTAATAGTTAGCAAAAATAAAGCCTACTTTATACCCAACAAGGTTTAAACCCGTGACCTTCCACCCACATGTACGAAGCATACCCACCATGCCAAACCACATTTGATGATACTTACAAATCAACAATAGCTTACAATACTAATCACATACTCTTTCATATCCTTAAAATAAATAACAAAACAATCACACAAAATTGGTATACATAGGACTCGAACCCAAGTCCTCTCACACAACAAAAGTACTCTCAACCACTTAAGCTAGTACTATTCCTCATCACATTAAACAACAATTAATGCCATAAAGGCTGCTTCTACCCGCATTTATTAATTAATTAATTATTTAATTAATTAATTTTCCCGGGTCTTACATGTGGCATGTATGAGATGGTTGGTAATTAAAGTGGCATGGTGTTGGTATGAAATACATTCATGAATTGGGAAGGATGAGTTGCTATGGATTCAACATGGAATATGAATGAGGATTCGTTATATAGGTTGGCATGAAATTTATATGCATGATGAGTATCCCTTTATTGTTTAATTATGGTTGGTCAGTGGTCAATGCGTAATTCCTTGAAATCTCTAGATGAGATTTCAGGGTCGTGCTTCAGTGATCGGGACATAATTCCATGACCCTTGTTAGTGGGAGTTCATGGTGGTGCCCCATCTTTATAATTTGGTTAGGATTCAAGGTAAGGTTGCATCCTGATGCTCTAAGGATTTAGTTAGTCTCACGTAGAGCGGACTGACTCTTGTGGTGAGAGTAGTAGGAGGCCTGAAACTCATTAAGGGCTAACCTTGTGTGTGGGGGATTGAAACATTGTAACACTTGTAACACTTAGCTCGGGGGTGAGCAGAGATATCCACCACAAGTGCAAGCATCCGCTGAATCTGACTAAATTATACATATCCGGATGAGTCGAGTCGAGTCTTTGTGTATTGATTGGAAAGTCATAACATGCTTGGATGATGTATGTATATTTGACTGTGAAAGTATATCTGATTGCATGATAAAACTACTTTTGGCTCTAGCTTATCCTTCTTTTTGTTTGTTGTGTGTTCCATATGTGTGGTTCTCTCTTTTGCGATGATCATCAACTTGTTAATGTGAGCAGATCTGAGGAACACCCGGGGTCAACAGGGAGGTGACGGTTCCGCTGCTTAGCCTTTGGACTGGCTTCTGTTTTTGGACTCTTATTTTAGGGCAATGGCCCATGTACTATCTAGCCTTTGGGCTTTATTTTGAAAACCTTGTCGTTATTCCTTTATCTTTTCTTTTGGCATCGTGGTGTGCCTTGGTTACTGTACAGAGTTGTATTTTGTGCTCTAGGATTGCGTTACTATATTATTCTATGCGACATTTCCTTTTAATTTGGATTATTAATTAAATGGGACGTTACAGCTAACACATTAATGATGATTGCACAATAATTTTTAGATAACCAATGATGAATCATATTTTGAAAAAAATAATGGAATCAACCTATTTTCTTTATTATTTTTTGATGACATAGCTCCTACCAAGGGTCCGATTACTACAAGTATGTTAAGAAGGATACAAGAAGGTTTAGAACATGTTGAGCATAATGGGCCTAATAGGCTTCAACTCCTTTTCACATGGGCTAAGGAGGACACCAAGATTTGATGAGCTTTTAATTAGTCTAGTAGCATAATTTTAATTAGGCCATGTATTAGGCCAAGTTTTCAAATAAGTGTAAAAACATAAGTGACGGCACAAAGAAAAATGGATCATAAAATCAACTAACTATTGAAATTGGATCCATTAAAGCCCAATTTCAATAGCTAGACCGAGAGCTCCATCTAGCATGTTCCACACTTTGCACACTTAGCACATGGTGCAAATGGGATAGGTGTGACTTGCCACATGGTTAGTGATCCGCAAATCATGGGAAAGATGTTAGCAACATGTGCTGAAATTGTGCATGTTTCCCTCCATTTTTCTTGGCCGAGTTTAGAGCCTTCTCCTATAAAGGAAGTCATTTCCCCTCATGTAAAAAGCACTCTTGAGTTTAGTGAATTGTTGATGAGATTACTCCGAAAAACTTCCCTTGAGAGTCACCTTGGTTAGAGCTTCCTTTAGGATCTCCTCTAACCACCATTCCTCTAGGATTGGCCTCACCTTCCTAGGCATCTTCCACCACCAAATCTCTTAACCACACCAAATATTGTCATCTTCCATTATTGCTTTCAGGATGCATCTCACAAGGAGCTCCTCATCTTTGTCTAATCATGCATATGGTTCATCATTGTTTTTTTTATCTTTTTCCATTTTTACTTCTTTCTATCATTTATTGTTTTGTCATTTAATCTCTTATTTATTTTATTTATCTTTATATTCTTATATTATTTTTATTGTATTTAACTAACTCTTTTATTGTATAGATTTTATAAAAACTAATTCGTTAGGAATCAATTATGTGTTTGTTGAGAGACGATTTAGAGTTGGCTTTACCCTTTCTATTTTGTTGGCTACTATTTTAGCAATACTGAAGTTGTTATACACTAAAAGAGTTAGTTAAATACAATAAAAATAATATAAGATAAAGATAACAAAATAAACAAGAGATTAAATGAACAAAATAATAAATGATGGAAACAAATAAAAATGGAAGAAGATAAAAAGAGATAAAAAACAATAATAAAGAAAATAGGTTGATTCCATTGTCTTTTCAAAATAACATTCAAATTAATCAATATAAATTCTCAACTAATTTGTTGGCGTTCTTACTATTAACCAAAGTATAGTCTAAATTAAAAGTGGGAATTTTAGATTATTCATAGTAAATTTAACCAAATTACAATCTCAATTAAATTATATTATGTCTAATCATGTCTATTATTTTGCCTCTTTACAAGTAAAAGTGTCGCAACAAAAATCACGACAGGACGATGAACCAAAAATAAAATTTAAAAAAAGAAAGTTTAGAGTCGGCATCATAGTTTATGTTGGAAAACAACGGAAAAAACTGAAAACCGAATTTTGGATCTGGGGGTCGGTTACGTGTAGAAAAAATGTTAGCAATTCATGTACGCTCCATGCAAGCCTCAAATGAAAGCTGCAATGCGTGTGCTACGATATTTAAATAATAATCCAGGTCAAGGTCTATATTTTTCCTTCACAAAATGAATTATCTTTGCGTGCTTTATGTGATTCAGATTGGGGAGGTTTTTATGTATCCCGAAAATCAACAACAAGTTATTGTGTTTTATTGGGATCCTCCCTTATCTCTTGGCGAACAAAGAGGCAAAAAACAATTTCTTTATCCTTAGTAGAAGTTGAATATAGAGCATTGATGGGTACTTGTTGTAAGTTGACTTGGTTACGATCATTGTTGAAAGATTTACGGATATTGCATCATAAACTGGCATTGTTGTGTTGTGACAATAAATTCGCTTTACATATTGTAGCTAACTTGATATTTCATGAAAGAACTAAACACATAGAGATGGATTGCCACTTCATTCGTGATAAGATTCAAGATGGTTCAATTGCAACAAAAATATGTACCTTTCGCTAAACAACTTGCTAATGTGTTCACTAAACCATTGGGAAAATGAGTTTTCTCTACCATGAAGCGCAAGTTGGGAGTTCTTGATATTCACTCTCCAACTTAAGGGGGAGTGTTATAAATTAAATCATGAGAAAATATTTTAATTATTAACATAGCTGATTTACAGGAACAATTTTGCATTATTATAAGAATAATAGCATAACTATAGGAATTGTATATATTAATTATAGATACTCTCTCGTGTATATATTTCTATTCTTCCTTTCAATAAAACACAATACATAATTCCTTTTATTTGTTTCCTTTACGGTTTTTGGATTTGTAAATGATATATGGTATAGAAAGTTAAAATATTTGGGGTTTGGCTGGACTAGAGATGACAAATAAACCCATCTCCGTGGATATTGTCCGAACCTGTTTCCGTTTTAACGGGAAATCCCCGCATTGACTGGGTATGAGTATGGGGAATCCCCAACTTTTTCAATTGGATATGGGGATGGGTATGTGGATGTACATATCCCCGCCATAATACCCGTCCTTGCCATATCTCCATTTCCATTTAAATTATTAAAATATTCACAATTAATTAAATAATCCATATATATATATATATATATACTTTCAATTTTTTATTTCTTATAATTATTTGGTTTGTTATGAAACTCATTCGCATCTCTAATATATTTTTCATCTTATCATAACTTTTATGTAATTATGTTAAAATGATGTATGTCAATTAAAAATTTTTATGTCTCACATTTGAACATTTCTATTATTTTTTAAAATTTTTATTTATTATATATTTTCCTTTCACGTGAGAATGTTTAGTACTTTCAATTTAAGTGTTTAATAACATAAACATTTCATTTACTAGGTAATATAAAAAAATTATTTACTTATTATTATTCATTTTTGTTTCATTTGAAGAACTCTTTTTTTTTGCTAAAACAATTTTCGTTATTTCTCAACCATTGAGTATATATGTTGATATTTGAAAATTTTTCTTAGATTTGTAAGGTATTTTTCATCTTATCATACCCTTAATTATACATTTGTTTTTCTTTGTACGATTTATTTCAATAATCTCTCAAATTATTTCTAAGACACACATTTGTTAATTTTTTAATATTTTTATTTGTTGTTTATTTTCATCATGTAGAATATTATTTCGATATATTTATCTAATTATTTTTCATTTTCTAACTCATTATCAATCATATTGTAATTTTTTCACTATAATTGTATAAATAATTTTTATTTACTATAATATAAAAATTTAATGTAATTGCCATGAATATTTTTATCACCATCCAACATGTATTGGAGTTCAAAAGATACAAGATCTATGTCAAAATTTTATTATTATGTTTATTATTTGTTCTTTGCGTCATTTTGATCAAGTAATGTATTATAACTTTTATTAGTGCATAAAAAAGAGATTCATTAGAATTTAAAAAATTGAAATAAACAAACATTTAAAATATATTTTAATTTGAATATTTGTTTTCCTTTTTATATGTAAATTTTTAAATGTTTGCAAATTTAATAAATGTTTTGGTTTTTATGAAATTTTAGTTGATATTCTAATCTAAAATGTAAACAATTATAATTTATTTCAAAGTATTTGATATCGAAGAAATAATCATCCTCCTAATATTGAATATTTGATAATATTATGTTTCCTTAACGTATTTTTTTATTATTTTATAAAAAATAATTAAAATTAACATTGAAGTAGTAAGAAAACGGGTACGGGTATGGGTACGGGTACAAGATTATAACCATTATCCGATGGGGATGAGACAAAAATTCAATACCCATTGGATTTGGATATGAGGATGAAGATGAATTTTTTTTACGAGGATGAATACGGAATAACGAAACCCGTCTCCGCCCCATCCTGTTGTCATCCCTAGGCTGGACAATGATTTTAATTATTTGTGTCTTCGAAGTAGAAATCAATGTACCGGTTTGAGGTTTTTATATTATCAGCAGCAGAAGAAATCTTAATTGTTTGTTGTTGTTAAAGTTATATAATATATAAATAATTTTACAAGTTTTTGAGAACTTCGGGGTTTCTTTTATTTACGTGGGTATTTGTTTGTGGATTGTTATTTTTTTTTACTCTATATATGTTATATATATATATATATATATATATATATATATATATATTCATCCTTCAATTTTTTGATTTAAAGATAAAATTGTGACGGAATTTCATGCTCTAAAGCAGAGATAATATTTTGAATATGGTGATTGACTTTGTCGATGTCATTCGACCGATTTGGAATCAGAAAATTGGTGTTACTTGTGGGAACGAAAACTCCCCTAACCCCTTGACTAGGTGTTTATTCTAGTACATCTAATAGTCTCACATCACTTAGGAGTCAAAGTCAATGACAGTTTAAATATCTCTTCCTCCCCTAACCTTTCGGGACATATTTGAAAGACAATTGTGACGAAGTTCTAGACTTCAAAATAGGCAATACTTTAGATACAATAATTGACATTGTAGAAAACAAAAAAATATATATATAAAGAAGGGGATTGTATATTATTGAGTGTGAATAAAATGTTAAAAGAGATGTGTTATAGCTAAATGCATTGAGAGTTTGTCAAATAAAAAACAAAAGCGTAAAACGGAGTGCGGCTTGCTAAATATATCTACAATCTGTAGAGTTGAAGGAACAAATGGTAAAGATATAGTGCCAAGTTGAAGATGATGACGAGTAAAATGAAAATCTGTTTTGATATGCTTGGTTCGCTCATGAAAAATATAGTTGCGAGCAATGTAAATAACACTTTTAATGTCACAATGTAGAGATGTAGGATTTTTCAAATAGGCACTCATATTTCCAAGTAACCAATGTAGCCAAATAATTTCACAGGTAGTTAAAGCCATGGGGTGATATTTAGCTTCTGTGGACGATCGAGATGTAACATATTGTTTCTTACTTTTCCATGATATAAGTGAATCACCAAGAAAAATACAACATCCAGTAGTGGATTTTTTATCATTAGGATCACTATTCCATTCCACATCACAATAGGTATGCAAGTCTAAAGACAACATAGAAGAAAGCAAAAAGAGATTGAAATTGAATGTCCCAAAGATACCTGAGAATACGAAGAACAACACCCTAATGAACTGTTGTGGGAGCTGAAACAAACTTACTAACAACATGAACAACATGTGCAATGTCTAGATGGGTTATAGTAAGGTAAATCAAACTCCCAACAACAGTTCGATATAAAGTAGAATCAATAAAAGGAATATCATCCAATGGGGAATATCGTACACTTGTCTCAAGAGGAATATCAACAATCTTGTAGTTAGTAAGCCGAGCACGCTCAAATAGGTCAGCAATATATTTGGACTAAGATAGAAGAAAAAACCATTGGAAAATGAAGCAACCTCAATACCCAAAAAGTAACGTAGTACACCCAAATCTTTTGTAGCAAAATGATGGGATAATGTAGTTTTCAAAAATGCAATTCAATCAAAATCATCACTAGTAATAATCATATCATCAACATATAAGGATAGCAAAATACATCCTGCATTAGTTTTCCAAACAAATAATGCGGAATCATATTGACTAGCAATAAAACCAAGTGAGAAAATTACTGTAAAAAACTTTTGAAACTAATCACGAGGTGCTTTTTAAAGACCATAGAGAACTTTTTGAAGTTTGCAAACTTCATCAGATTTGTGAGAGACACCTAGTGGTGGAATCATGTAGACTTCCTCATGTAGATCCCCATTCAAAAAGGCATTCTTCACATTTATTTGAAAAATCTTCCACTGAAAAATAGAAACGAACAATCAAGGTACAAACAATAGTAATCTTTGCCACAAGAGCAAATGTTTCCTTATAATCCATGTCATACTCTTAGGTATATCCTTTAGCAACAACTCTAGCTTTATACCTTTCAACTGAGCCATTTAATTTTGTTTTGATTTCTATTGCCAACAAGATCCAATAGGATGTTTTCCTGGTGGCAATGAAACTAGATCCCATGTATGAGTTTGATGTAGAGTAGTAAGTTCCTCAGCAATAGCATTCTGCCAAAGTGGATCACAAACAGCCTCTCTATAGGATGAAGGCTCATGAAGAAGATGAATAAAGGCAATAAAAGCAGCAAATGAACTAGAATAAGAGGATTAAACAAAATCTAGTATAGTAAGCATTCGCTTAAGTCTGCATTATGATCTTAAGAGTTTGATGCGGACTTAATTGAGATGCAGACATATGAAATTTTAAGAGTCGTATTACAATATGAAATATTTTAGGGGTCATATATTACAATATGAAATATAATGAGTGTTGAAATCTTGTAGAGATTGTAAAAATATGAGAGATATAAGATATATGTTGCAAGGAACTTGTTATTTTATTCATATATTTTCTTTCTCTCTCTCTCTCTCTGTATATATATATATATATATATATATATATATATATATATATATATATATATATATATATATATATATATATAATTATAATAAATAATTTAAAAAAAATAATATAA